>Ga0070739_10001834_pt1 | contig 30404 bp, 24 predicted proteins | sample Coa_R1_7_FD_66445 | JGI IMG/M metagenome (GOLD analysis project Ga0070739, IMG submission 66445) | Surface soil microbial communities from Centralia Pennsylvania, which are recovering from an underground coalmine fire - Coalmine... | ecosystem: Environmental > Terrestrial > Soil > Unclassified ...
TTCGCCAGGAACGCGCCTTGCGCAGAGGTCACCTCGTAGCTCCGTCCGCTCTCCGAGCGCGGGAAGGCCCCGCCGATGTAGAGCTTGTAGGTCTTGCGCACGGCCAGCCGGGTTCGCGTGCTGTACCGCTCGGCGGTCGGCGTCTCGACGGCGGCCGCGCCCGATTCGGCGGGAACGCTAGCGGCCGTATTGGAGCCCTCGGGCGCACCAGAGTCAGCCGAAGTCGGCGGGGCGGCTTTCGGCGCGCTCGCTTCGGTGGATGCTGAGGCGGCACGCTTGGCAGTGCCCTTGCCTGCGGCCGCACCGCTCACGGCAGGCACTGCGGCTGCGACGCTGGTCTCCCTCGGCGAGCCTTGTGCCGCTGCGGTCTTCTTAGCGGCCGTCTTCTTCGTGGCTGTCTTCTTGGCAGTCACCCTTTTCGGAGGCGTCTTCTTTGCCGCGGTCGTCTTCGCCGTGCCGTCGGCACCGGTCTTGTCAGACATCGAGGTACGCCTCCAGACCGTGTGCGCCGCCCTCGCGGCCGTAACCCGACTCGCGATAGCCGCCGAACGGCGAGGAGGGGTCGAACTTGTTGAACGTGTTCGCCCACACCACCCCGGCGCGCAGTTTCTTCGCGATCGCCAGCATCCGCGAACCCTTCTCAGTCCAGATCCCCGCGGACAGCCCGTACGGTGTGTTGTTCGCCTTCGCCACCGCCTCCTCGGGAGTGCGGAAAGTCAGCACCGACAGCACCGGTCCGAAGATCTCCTCGCGGGCGATCCGGTGCGTGGCCGAGACGTTCGTGAACACGGTCGGCGCGAACCAGTAGCCGGTGGACGGCAGCTCGCACGCCGGGGACCAGCGCTCGGCGCCCTCCGCCTCGCCCGCCTCGGTCAGCTCGGTGATCTTCGCCAGCTGCGCCGCCGAGTTGATCGCGCCGACGTCGGTGTTCTTGTCCAGCGGATCGCCGACCCGCAGCGTCTCCATCCGGCGGCGCAGCGCGTCCATCAGTTCCGGTTCGATCGACTCCTGCACCAGCAGCCGCGAACCCGCGCAGCAGACCTGCCCCTGGTTGAAGAAGATCGAGTCGATCACGCCCTCGACGGCCTGGTCGATCGGCGCGTCGTCGAACACGATGTTCGCCGCCTTGCCGCCCAGCTCCAGGGTCACTTTCTTCCGGCTGCCCGCGACGGCGCGCGCGATGCCGCGGCCGACCTCGGTCGAGCCGGTGAACGCGACCTTGTCCACGTCCGGGTGCCCGACCAGCGCGGCCCCGGTCTCTCCCGCTCCGGTCACGATGTTGACCACGCCGGGCGGCAGGTCCGCCTGCCGGCAGATCTCCGCGAAGGCCAGCGCGGTCAGCGGCGTGGTCTCGGCGGGCTTGAGCACCACGGTGTTCCCGCAGGCCAGCGCCGGGGCGATCTTCCAGGCCAGCATCAGCAGCGGGAAGTTCCACGGGATGACCTGCGCCGCGACGCCCAGCGGCTTGGGATCGGGTCCGTAGCCGGCGTAGGAGAGCTTGTCGGCCCAGCCCGCGTAGTGGAAGAAGTGCGCGGCGACCAGCGGCAGGTCCACGTCCCTGGTCTCGCGGATCGGCTTGCCGTTGTCGATCGACTCCAGCACGGCGAGTTCGCGCGAGCGCTCCTGGATGATCCGGGCGATGCGGAACAGGTACTTGGCCCGCTCCGAGCCGGGCATCTGCGACCAGATCCGGTCGTAAGCCGTGCGCGCGGCGGCCACCGCGCGGTCCACGTCGGCCGCCGACGCGACACCGAACTCCGCGAGCACTTCCTCGGTCGCCGGATTCACCGACTTCAGCGCGCCGCCGGTGGCCGGGACGAACTCGCCGCCGATGAACAGGTCGTAGCTCGGGTTGATCTTGACGATGGCGCGCGACTCGGGCGCTGGGGCGTACTCGAACAGGTTCGCCACCGACGAGGCGGTCGGAGCCGTGCTCGGCGTATCCGCTGCCGCGGTGTTCTCGGGCAGCCGTGAGGATTTCCGCTGTGCCATCGGGTCAGTCCACCGTCACGTAGTTGGGCCCGGAGTAATAGCCGGCGGCCTGCTTCTGACGCTGCATCAGCAGATCGTTGAGCAGCGAGGACGCGCCGAACCTGAACCACTGCGGGTCGAGCCAGTCCGGGCCGCAGGTCTCGTTGACCACGACCAGATGCTTGATCGCGTCCTTCGCGGTGCGGATGCCGCCGGCCGGCTTGAACCCGACCATCCGGCCGCTTGCCGCCCGGAAGTCACGCACCGCCTCCAGCATGACCAGCGACACCGGCAGCGTCGCCGCGGGGGAGACCTTGCCGGTGGAGGTCTTGATGAAGTCCGCCCCGGCCAGCATCGCCAGCCACGAAGCCCGCCGCACGTTGTCATAGGTGACCAGCTCGCCGGTCTCCAGGATGACCTTCAGATGCGCGTCGCCGCAGGCTCCCTTCACCGCCGCGATCTGCTCGAAGACCGCGCCGTAGTGCCCGGCGAGGAAGGCGCCGCGATCGATCACCATGTCGATCTCGTCCGCGCCCGCCGCCACGGCCATCCGGGTCTCGGCGAGCTTGACCTCGACGGAACTGCGGCCGGAGGGGAAGGCGGTGGCGACCGAGGCGACCTTGATAGCGGTGCCGCGCAGCTCGTGCTTGGCCACCTCGACCAGGTCCGGGTACACGCACACCGCGGCGACCGAGGGACAGGTCGGGTCCGACGGATCAGGCCTGCGCGCCTTCGCCGCCAGCGAGCGCACCTTCCCGGGAGTGTCCGCCCCCTCCAGCGTGGTCAGGTCGATCATCCGGATCGCCAGGTCGAGTGCGAAGCCCTTGGCGGAGGTCTTGATCGACCGGGTGCCGAGCCGGGCGACCCGCGCCTCCGCGCCGACCTTGTCCACCCCGGGCAGCCCGTGCAGGAAGCCGCGCAGTGCCGCCTCGTTGCCGGTGGCCGCGCGCAGATCGAGCCGGTCGGGCACGTGGTGCGTCTTCGCCGGGTCCACGCCGGTGTCCCGGGCCGCGGCTATGTCACGGCTCGGTCCGTCGTCTGGTCTCAGGCCCGGTTCGCGGGCCGGATCGGTGTGCGGCCGTTGCGCCGCTTCGGTCGTGCTGGTCACACGATCCAGCGTAAACGGCGGCGGCGAGCGCCGCCGGACCCGTCGTCCAGGTTGTGGATAACTTGTGCGATCCGCGTGCCGGCGGCCGACCGGGCATCACCCCTCGATCGGAATCACCCCGTTATGACGCCGTGACATGCTTTGAATCCGGCCACCCTACATGGACCGCACCCAGCCCGTGAGGCAGAATCCAGGGTCATGACTCCGCTCGCCACCGAATCCCGTTCGACCGCAGAAAAACCGACCGCGTACCGCGGCCCCGCGGCGCTCATCGGCGGTGCGTTGGTCGTGCTGTTCTGCGGATTCGGTGCGATCGATCTGCTGATCGAGTCCGGAACGCAGGACCTGGTCGCCGCGGCCGTCCTCACGCTGGTGGCCGTCCTGGCGGGGCTCTACGGCGTCTATCCTGCGGCGTTCGCGTGGAATGACCGGCTTGTCGTGCGCAATCCGTTTCGCACGATTGAGCTGCCCTGGGACGCGGTGACCGATCTCAGCGCACGGCTTTCCTTCATCGCGCACACGGAAAGCCGCCGTTTCACGGTCTGGGCCATCCCGGTCTCGCTGCGGGAGCGCCGCCGATCCGAGCGGCACCGTCTCAGGGATTTGTCGCAGGCGCAGCGCTTGGCCAAGCGCGGAGTCCCGGCTGAAATGCTGCAGTCACGCAGCCGCCGCTCCTATGACCCGGTCGAGCGGCTCTCCTTCGCCGACCAGGCGATCGAGGAGATGAACGCGCGGCGCGAGGCGTACGCGGTCCAGGCGCGGTTCAAGGCCAAGGAGGCTGAGCAGGCCGCCGCTGCGGCAGAGGCGCAGTCCGCTACCGCGTCGTCGTCGAGCGTAGATGTGTCGACGAGTGCCGAGTCTTCGAGCGACGCCGCAGCCGCGCCGAAGGCCGCACCCGCCGTCGAGACCGCCCCGGCCGACTCGGGCACGGTGCGCTGGTCCGTCCTGTCGTTCGCACTGCTCAGCGCAAGCGTCGTGTTCCTCATCGTCGCGCTGAGCATCCGCTGACAAGCGGACGGACTCCGGCCGCCTGAGTGCCCTCAGTCCGTCGCCTTGAGCCGTTCCGCCAGTGCACCCTTGAGCGCGTCTAGCAGTGCGGCCGCGTCAGCCGCCGAACCGTGCGTTACGACTTCGATGTAGCACTTGAGCTTCGGTTCGGTACCTGAAGGACGCACTACCACGCGCGCGCCACCGTCGAGCGAAAGCCGCAGTCCGTCGGTCGGCGGCAGGCCGGGCGAGCCGAGCGACAGGTCGTCGAGCAGCGTCACCGCCAGGCCGGCCAGCTCCTTCGGCGGGGCAGAGCGCAGCGCGGCCATCATGCGCGCGATCTGGTCCAACTCGTCGACCCGGATCGAGAGCTGGTCCGTGGCATGCCGGCCGTACTCGGTGGCCAGCCGCTCGAGTTCGCTCTCGAAGCTGCGGCCGTCCGCCTTCAGCGTCGCCGCCAGTTCGGCGATGAGCAGCGCCGCGCTGATGCCGTCCTTGTCGCGCACGCCGTCCGGATCGACGCAGTATCCGAGTGCTTCCTCATAAGCGTACGAGAGGTCCTCGACCTTCGTCAGCCACTTGAACCCGGTGAGCGTCTCGCGGTAGTCGATGCCGTGCCGCTGCGCGATCTTTCCGAGCAGCGAGGAGGAAACGATCGTCGTGGCGAATGTGCGCGCGCCACCGCGTTCGGCGAGGTACGCGCCAAGCAGCGCCCCGACCTCGTCGCCGCGCAACATCCGCCAGCCGTCCGCACCCGACGCGCTGTCAGCTGTGCCGAGCGGAATCGCCACAGCACAACGGTCCGCATCCGGGTCGTTCGCGATCACCAAATCGGCGCCGGACTTCCGTGCCAGCGCCAGCGCGAGGTCGATCGCGCCAGGCTCTTCCGGATTCGGGAAGGCCACCGTGTGGAACGTCGGATCCGGATCCTGCTGCTCAGGCACGGCGATCGGCGTACCGAACCCGGCGCGCTCGAAAGCAGCCGCGAGTGCCGCACCGCCGACGCCGTGCAGCGCGGTCGACACAACCCGCAGATCCCGTGGGCCCACCGGGCTCAGGACACGCACCGCACGATCGAGATACGCATCGACGATCGAGTCGTCCAGCGTCTCCCACTCCGTGCCGCGCGGAACCGTGGCCAGCGGCCCGACCGCCGCGATGGCCGCCGCGATCTGCTCATCGGCCGGGGGAGTGATCTGCGAACCGTCGCCGAGGTAGACCTTGTACCCGTTGTCGCGCGGCGGATTGTGACTCGCGGTCACCATGACGCCAGCACACGCGCCCAAGTACCGGATCGCGAACGCGAGCACCGGCGTCGGCAGCGGTCTCGGCAGCACCAGCGGTCGCAACCCGACACCGCTAAGCACCTCGGCCGTGTCGCGCGCGAACACATCAGAGTTCTTCCGCGCGTCATAGCCGATGACGACGGCCTCTTCCACGTGCCCGTTGTCCAGCAGATAGCGCGCGAGGCCCGCTGCAGCGCGGCTGACCACCACGCGGTTCATCCGATTCGGCCCGGCCCCCAGCTCGCCGCGCAGCCCGGCGGTACCGAACTGGAGCGTGCCGGAGAAGCGGTCCGCGAGCTGGGTGCAGGTGTCGCAGGCGCCCTCATCGGCGTCGGCGCACTCCTCGATCAGCGCGCGCAACTCCTCGCGGGTCTCCGGGTCGGGATCCTCGTCCAGCCAGGCGCGGGCGAGTGAGAGCAGGCGTTCCACGGCGACTCCTTTCGAGCCTTTCCGTCTTGCTTGTCGCTATGGGCGCTCTAGGAGCTAAAGGCGACCGAGCACGTCGCGCAGCAGCACGCCCATACGCGCAGCCGACGCGTTACCGGTCTCGATGACTTCCTGAGCGCTAAGCGGCTGCCCCGTCATACCCGCCGCCATGTTGGTCACCAACGAGATGCCCAACAGCTCCGCCCCGGCCTCACGCACTGCGATCGCCTCAAGCGCCGTCGACATGCCCACCAGATCAGCACCGAGCGTACGCACCATGCGGATCTCCGCAGGTGTCTCGTAGTGCGGGCCGGTCAGCTGGACGTACACGCCCTCAGCGAGAGATGGATCGACGTCCTTGCACAGCGCGCGCAACCGCGACGAGTAGAGGTCCGTCAGGTCGACGAAGTTGGCACCGACGATCGGCGAGGTCGCGGTCATGTTGATGTGATCGCTGATCAGCACCGGCTGACCCACCGAGTACTCCGGATTCACCCCGCCGCAGCCGTTGGTGAGGACCACCGTCGAGCATCCGGCGGCCACGGCCGTACGCACCCCGTGCACGACGCGCGCGACGCCGTGGCCCTCGTAGAAGTGCGTGCGGCCGAGGAAAACCAGCGCCAGCTTGCCCGTGGAAGCCAGCCGGACCGACCGGATCCGTCCGGCATGGCCGATGGCCTCGGCCATGGTGAACCCGGGCAGCTCGGTGACCGGGAACTCGTGCTCGGGCTCGCCGAGCGCGTCAGCCGCCGGGACCCAGCCTGAACCGAGGACCAGCGCCACGTCGGGCGTGCCGCCGATCCTCGAGATCAGCGCCTTCGCGGCGTCCTGTGCGCCCTGGTACGGGTCCGCGTTCGACTCTGCAATCGCCTGTGTCGTCACGCATCAGACGATATAGCGGCTGCGGATAGCTCGCTCTGTCCGGTCGTTGACGCGGCGGGCACGTCGGCCATGTTCACGGCGACGGCGACCTCTGCCGGCTCGGCGACTTGTGCGTCCGATACCGGTGTGTCGGTGCTACGCCGTGTACGGATGTCACGCGAGAGCAGCGTCAGCAGGCTCACCGCGACGATTACGCCGGCCGCGGCGTACTGCGTGTTGGACACGCCAATCGCCGCTGCGATCGGACCGGCCAGCAGCGCCCCGATCGGCATGGACATGACCGAGCCGAGCGCGTCATAGGCCGAGACCCGGGCCAGCTTGTCCGCGGGGATGTAACGCGCCATCACCACGAACCACTGCACCATCATCGTCTCGAGCGCGATGCCCACACCGAAACTGGTCGCGCAGATCAGCCACACCGGCCACAGCATCGCCAGGGCGAGCGAGGGCAGCGCGATCGTCGCACCGATCATCGCGACGAACAGCATCGGCCGCCGCGGTGTGTACCGCAGCGCGATGAATCCACCGACGATCAGGCCGACCGATTCGAAGGCCATGATGGTGCCCCAGGCGGCCGGGCCACCCAAGTGCGCCTTGGCCACCGCGGGGCCGAGCACGCTGAACGAGCCGTACCAGCACATCAGCACCGCGGAGTACTGCAGGACGATTCCCCACAGCCAGGTGTGCGACCGGAACTCGTCCCAGCCCTCGCGCAACTCGCTGAAGATGCCCGGGTTGTGAGCGCGCTCGATGGCGCGGACCCGGATCAGCAGGTTCGGCGCGACCGACGCGGCCATGCCGATCGCGTCGATGACCAGGGCCCAGCCCGGACCGGAGGCCGCGACGAGGAAGCCGGCGATCGCGGCGCCGCCCATCATGGCCGCGTTCATGACCAGTCGGCTGATGGCGTTGGCCTGCTGGAGCTCGGACTCCGGCACCAACTTGGGCAGCAAGCCCTGCGAGGCCGGGTAGAAGATCGCGATCGCGGTACCGGTGCCCGCTTCCAGTGCGATCATCTGCCAAAGGTGAGCCGAGTGCGTGAGCACCAGTAGTCCGAGCGTGCCCTCGCACAGCGCGACCAGCAGGTTCGCGAACGCGATGACGTACTGCGGCGGTATCCGGTCGGCGATCACTCCGCCGAGCGGCCCGAACACCAGGTTCGGCGCGATCTGCGCGGCGAGCACGTAGGAGAGGTCCGCGGTTGATCCGGTGTTGGCGAGAACGGCGAAGGACACGCCGACCGCGGAGAACGCGAAGGCCGACGGCGCGACGAACCGGTCGATGAGTAAGTACCGGAAGTTGCGGTAGCGGAGCACGCCAAAGCGACTCGGCGTTGACGTTGACATGGTTATCCGCTCCCCGGACGCGCGCCCTTGTAAGACTGCGCCTCTTAAGACACTGCGGCGCCCTTGTAAGACACTGCTTCTGAAGGTACCCAAGCCATCCGACAGGGCGCCAACGTATTTCCTCTGGCGCCGAAGTGGACTGCGTTATTCCGTCGGGTGAGGTCCTCGAGGGCACTGGCTGCGTCGGGTCCGTCACGGTTCGCACCGTAGGTCGCAGGTTCGCCTGATCACGATCGGATTTCTCGGGGATCCGGACCGCTCACGGCTCTGGCCAGGCAGCCTGTGGACACGGCAACAGCGCTGGTACCTGGGGCAATTAGACTGAACCTGTGACACGAATTGCGATCATCGGTGGTGGACCCGGCGGTTACGAGGCGGCGCTGGTGGCCGCGCGGCTCGGCGCGGAGGTGACCATCGTCGACCGCGACGGCATCGGAGGCGCGGCGGTGCTCACCGACTGCGTCCCGTCCAAGACCCTCATCGCGACGGCCGACGTGATGACCACCTTCGAGGACGCCCCGGAGCTCGGCGTCCGGATCGGCGACGACGCGGCGCGCTGCGTCACGGGCGTGGATCTGGCCCGGGTCAACGCGCGAGTCAAGGCGCTAGCCGCGAAGCAGTCCGAGGACATCGCCGAGGGCCTGGCGAAGGCCGGCGTGACCGTCGTGCACGGCGCCGGACGGTTGGCCGACGGCGGCGCCACGGTCGAAGTGGTGACGCCCGGCGATGGCGCCGGCAAGGGCATCGTGGAGAAGGTCGCCGCCGATGCGGTCATCATCGCGACCGGCGCGCGCCCTCGCGAACTGCCCTCCGGTCGGCCTGACGGTGAGCGGATCCTGACGTGGACTCAGCTCTACGACCTCGACGAACTGCCCGAGGACCTGATCGTGGTCGGCTCGGGCGTGACCGGGGCCGAGTTCGCGGGCGCCTACCAGGCGCTGGGCTCACAGGTCACGCTGGTCTCCTCGCGTGACCGGGTGCTGCCCGGCGAGGACGAGGACGCGGCGCGCGTGCTCGAGGAGGTCTTCCAGCGGCGCGGCATGAGGGTACTGAGCCGGTCCCGCGCGGCCTCTGCGGTACGCGAAGGTGACCGCGTCACGGTCACGCTCGAAGACGGCCGCACGGTACAGGGCACCCACTGCCTTATGGCGGTCGGTTCGCTGCCTAACACCGAGGACCTGGGCCTCGACGCGGCCGGCGTGGAGCGAACGCCCTCCGGCCACATCCTGGTGGACCGTGTCTCGCGTACCACTGCGGCCGGTGTCTACGCAGCCGGCGACTGCACAGGCGTTCTCCCGCTCGCGTCGGTCGCCGCGATGCAGGGCCGCATCGCCGTGTACCACGCGCTCGGCGAGGCGGTGTGGCCGATCAACCTCAAGCGGGTCTCCTCGAACATCTTCACCGCGCCGGAGATCGCCACGGTCGGACGCACCACGTTCAATGCGGAGAGCGACGATCCGAAGTTCGACGTGGTCAAGCTGCCGCTGGACACCAACCCGCGGGCGAAGATGCTCGGCTTCCACGACGGCTTCGTGAAGCTTTACGCGCGCCCCGGTTCCGGGACCATCCTCGGCGGCGTCATCGTTTCTCCGCGCGCCAGCGAGCTGATTCACCCGGTTTCGCTGGCGGTGGATCTGCACCTGACCGTGGATCAGGTCGCCTCGGTGTTCACCGTGTATCCGTCGCTGTCCGGTTCGATTGCGGAAGCGGCGCGCCGGCTGCACAGGGAAGAGGAATAGCCGTTACCGGCGATTTGGCGTGTGAAAGTTTCGGGCCGGGGCGATAGGAATTCGCCCCGGCCCGCGCCGCTATCGGTATTCCGGTTCCGGGCTGGATTTCACGTGCGGTTCTGCCCGAGCCGGGTTGTTTTGTGTGGGTTTAGTCTTTGATCTCGCACAGGACCGCTCCGGCGGTGACGCCGGTGCCGATCTGCGCGGTCAGCGAGACCACGGTGCCGGCCTTGTGTGCCAGCAGCGGCTGCTCCATCTTCATCGCCTCGAGCACCACGACCAGGTCCCCGGCGGCGACCTGCTGGCCCTCGGTCACGGCGACCTTGACGATGGTGCCCTGCATCGGGGAGGTCAGCGCGTCCCCGGTCACCGCGACCGCCGCCCGGCCGCCGCCGGCGCGCTTCGGGGCTGCACGCCGCACGGCGCCGGCGCCCGCGCCTGGTGCGGGGGCGAGCGTAGCGGGCAGCACCACCTCCAGGCGCCGCCCGCCGACCTCCACCGTCACGCTCTGGCGCTCTTGCGTCTCCGGCGCCTCGCCGATCGGCCCGTCGTAGGCGGGCAGCTCCAGCTGCGCCTCGGTCTCGATCCAGCGGGTGTGCACGCTGAACGGCTGCGCGGGGTCGGCTGGCGCGAACGCCGGATCATCGAGCACCGCGCGGTGGAAGGGCAGCACCGTGGCCAGCCCCGCGACCTCGAACTCCGCCAGCGCGCGGCGGGCGCGGGCCAGGGCGTGCGCGCGGTCGCGGCCGGTGACGATCAGCTTGGCCAGCAGCGAGTCGAACGCCTGCCCCACCACGCTGCCGGTCTCGACCCCGGCGTCCACCCGCACCCCCGGGCCCTGCGGGGTGCGCCACGTGGTGATCGTGCCGGGGGCGGGCAGGAAGGAGCGGCCCGGATCCTCCCCATTGATCCGAAACTCGATGCTGTGCCCGCTCACCTGCGGGTCGTCGTACCCCAGCGGCTCGCCGGCGGCGATGCGCAGCTGCTCGACCACCAGATCCAGCCCGGTGACCTGCTCACTGACCGGGTGCTCGACCTGCAGGCGGGTGTTGACCTCCAGGAACGAGATCGTGCCGTCCTGGCCCACCAGGAACTCGCAGGTGCCCGCCCCCACGTACCCGGCCTCTTTGAGGATCGCCTTCGACGCCGAGTACAGCTGCTCGACTTGCTCGTCCGACAGGAACGGGGCCGGGGCCTCCTCCACCAGCTTCTGGTGCCGCCGCTGCAGCGAGCAGTCCCGCGTGGAGACCACCACCACGTTGCCATGGGTGTCGGCCAGGCACTGGGTCTCCACGTGCCGCGGGCGCTCTAGGTACCGCTCCACGAAACACTCACCGCGCCCGAATGCCGCGACCGCCTCGCGTACCGCGGAGTCGTACAGCTCCGGGATCTCCTCAAGCGTGCGGGCCACCTTCAACCCCCGCCCGCCGCCACCGAATGCCGCCTTGATCGCCACCGGCAGCCCGTGCTCGCGCGCGAACGCCACCACCTCGTCGGCCCCGGACACCGGCTCGCTGCTGCCGGCCACCAGCGGCGCCCCCACCCGTGCGGCGATGTGCCGCGCTGAGACCTTGTCCCCCAACGCCTCGATCGCCGCGGGCGGCGGACCGATCCACACCAGCCCCGCGTCGATCACTGCCTGCGCGAACGCCGCGTTCTCGGAGAGAAACCCGTACCCCGGGTGTACCGCATCCGCCCCCGAGGCGCGCGCCGCCGCCAACACCTTTTCTACCGACAAATACGACTCCGCTGCGGTCTCACCCCCCAACGCGAACGCCTCATCCGCCACCCGCACGTGTACCGCATCGCGATCCGGCGCCGCGTACACCGCTACCGAACCGATGCCTACATCCCGACACGCCCGCGCCACCCGTACCGCGATCTCCCCACGATTCGCGATCAGCACCTTGCGCACGTCAGGCTCCCTCATCCCAAATTCCGAGAAGACCCCTTGAGTGTAGGCAGGCGTGAGAAGCCGCCGCCCGGAGGGATCACTACTGAAGGTGCCGCCACTTGTTGTATGCGGCCCACAACCAATCCTGCTGCATTACGCGTCTCCTTGTAATGAGGTGGGCGCTATGGTTCTTCTCACAGGGGACGTAAGGTACGAAGCCGAATGACGTCCCGGTGCGGAAAGAGAAGACCGAAGCAGACGACGCGATCGGCGCGTTAGGGGAGGGTGGCGGCGAGTGTCCATATCCGGCGGCTCGCTCGAGACGAGCAGGACGGACCGGCTCAAGGCGCAGGGCGCCTCGATGCTGGCCGAAATGCGGGTCGCGGCCGAGGTCACCGTCTTCGTCGTCGCCCTGATCTGGGTGGTGCAGGCGTTCAACGCCGCCGACGGATACCGCCTTGACGCTCAGTACGGCATCGTCGCGCGCAGCATCCCCTCGTTGCCGCACATCATCACCGCGCCGTTCCTGCACCTCGGCCTCGATCACATCGAGAGCAACACGCCGCCACTGGCGCTGCTGACCTTCCTAGCCGCGCTTGGCGGCATCAAACGGTTCGTGTACGCCGCCGCGATGATCATCGTGGTCGGCGGACTCGGCACGTGGCTGGTCTCGCCGTCGAACAGCGATACTGTCGGAGCGAGCGGTCTGATCTTCGGACTGCTCGGCTATGTCGCGGTGCGCGGCCTGTTCGCCCGCTCGCTGTGGCAGGGGGTCTGGCAGATCGCGGTGGGTGTCGCCGTGTTCGTCTACTACCAGTGGACACTCGTTCTGCTGTACCCGTCCGCGACCGTCACTGCAATGCACATCTCCTGGCAAGGGCATCTGTGCGGCCTGCTTGCCGGGATTCTCGCCGCAGTGCTGATGTGGCGGCGCGGTAGACGACTCGACGACGAGCCGGAACCCGCCTGACCCACCTACCTAGTCCCGATTCAGTCCCGACCCGGAGTGGCGCCAGTCGTGCCGATACCCCCGAAAAACCCCTCACGCGTGTTCCGCACCGCCCCCGCAAAGGCGGCGCTGGCGGTGGGCGGTGCCGCCGTCGCCGCCTGCGCCCTGCTGGCCTTCCCGGCGGCGGCCTCGGCAGCGTCCGGCTCGGCGGACCTCCTTATCCGGCCGTCGCATCCGTTTCCGAGTTTCAGCTTCCCGGTACCGCCGCCGACCACACAGTTCCCGACCTCCGGCGGCTCGACCATCGTCCCGGTGGGCGTGAAGAAGTCGAGCGCGCCGAAGCACTCGGATCAGCCCCAGTTCAGCTACGTCTCCACGTTCTCGCCACAGCCGGCGGCCTCAAGCGCGCCCGCGAACACCGCGAGCGCGAGCTGTCTCGCGAACGGCCAGCCGGTCCCGGGCCCGCGCGGTGACCTGGACCTTCCGGGCATCAACGGCACGTCGCAGGACCCCGGCCACACCGGCGCGCTGCCGATCAACACGCTCGGCCCGACGGCGATGCTGCCGCCGCAGATCGACTCGGCGAATCTCGCGCAGCTCAAGGTGACTCGGCCCGTAGACGCGACCTCGACGAACCTGTCGATGGTGGCCAGTTCCGGCTACCGGTTCCCATGCGTGCACATCGAGGTCGGCCCGGGGCAGGGCTTCGCGAACGCCGAGTACGCGCTCGTCAACGCGGGTCTGGTCGCGGACGATCGGTCGGGTTCGACGGAGACCCTGACGTGGACGTACTCGACGATCCTGTGGTCTTACACGCTGCCGGGCTCGACGACCGTGCACCAGGGCTCGGGTGAGATCAACGCGCAGCCTGACCGGACGACCACCTCGCTCGTAACGGACTCGAAGGCGGTAGCGGCGGGGACGATTGGCCTGACGCTCGTCGTCTCACTTGGGTTGATCGCGCTGTACATCATCGGTAGGCGCCGCCACAAGGCGCGGTACCGCGCGCGCTACTACCGACGCGCGGCGATCCGTGCAGAGCGCGAGGGGATGCCTGCGGCGCCGGTGTTCGCGATGCAGGCGACCGAGCCGGTCGAGCCGGCTGAGTCAGCCGAGATCTGGGAGCCGCAGCCGGGCGAAGCCGTGGACGTTGTGGAGGCTGCCGAGGTCGCCGAAGCTGGGGAGGCCGTCGTCGAGGAATCGGAGCTCGCCGAAGAACTGGAGTCGAAGTCCGAACCGGAAGCGGAACCGGTGGCGGTCGCGGAACCAGGCGGGGCGAAGAGCGAGCCGGAAGCCGAAAGCGAGCCCGCAACCGAGGACGTAGACGGCAAGTCCGACGCAGCGGATCAGCCGGAGGAGCCCGTCAAGGCGCAGCAGTCCGTTGAGGCTCAGGAGCCCGCCGAGCCGGAAGAGCCCGCCGAGCCGGAAGAGCCCGCCGAGCCGGAAGAGCCCGCCGAGCCGGAAGAACCAGCCGCGGCCGAGGAGCCGGCTGAGCCCGAGGAACCAGCCGCGGCCGAGGAGCCGGCTGAGCCCGAGGAACCAGCCGAGGTCGAAGCCTCCGCGTCGGCTGAGGAACCGGAATCGGAAACGGAGTCGGAGTCCTCAGCGGAGCCGAGCGAGTCGGAAGCCGAACCGGTACCGGGCGACGATCACGAACCGGCCGCTGCTCGCTAACCGGCCGTTACCGGAAGATCCCGGTGTGCCCGAGCGAGTACCGGCCGGGCTGCGGATACACGCACAGACCGTGCGGTCCGCTGCCCACCGGGATACGCGCGATGAGATGCCCGTCGATCGTCGAGATCGCGTACACCTCCGCGTTGTACCGCCCCGTCAGCCACAACACCGTGCCGTCCGCTGACACGCCGCCCATATCCGGGCTCGCCTTACCCGGAATGCGCCACAGCGCCTTCACCGAGCGCGTCGCGAAGTCGAGCACAGAGATCGAGCCCTCGCCACGGTTCGACACGTAAAGCGACTTGGAATCCCGGCTCACATACAAGCCATGCGCGCCGAGCCCGGTGTGGATGAAACCGGTCACCTTGAAGTTGTCGCCGTCGAGCGTCCACAGCCCATTCGTCGCCATGTCCGCGACGTACCAGACCGAGCCGTCGGGAGCTATCTTCACGTCCTGCGGCATCGCGCCCGACTTCAGCGTGATGACCCCGAGCAGCTTGTGCGCCGCCGTGTCCACCTTGAGCAGTTGGCCGGAGAACTCGCATGACGCGATGAAGTACGTGCCATCCGGCGAGAAGTCCGCGTGGTTCACGCCTGCGCACGGCACCGGCAGTATGTCCTGGATCGCCATCGTGTGCGGGTCACGGAACACGATCTGTCGGTTCGCCTCCGCCATCACCATGGCCGACTTGCCATCCGGGGTGAAGTAGAGGTTGTACGGGTCATTCACCGGCACCGGCTTGCCGAACGCACCGGTGCGCGGGTTGATCGGCGTGAGCGAGTTACCGAGGTCGTTGTTCACCCACAGCGTTTGCAGATCCCAGCTCGGTACGACGTGCTGAGGCTGATGCCCTACCGGTACCGTGCGCACGACCTTGTACGTCGCCGGGTCGATGACTGAGACCGTGTCCGAGTTGCTGTTCGGTACGTACACGTACGACGGCATGCCCTTCACCGCGTCGGACAGCTGATTCGGTCGATCGGCGGCGTAAAGGTCCTCGGGATTGTATTCAGGCATGCCCGCGAGACCCGACCGAAGCTGAATCGTCGGGGACGGAGACAGCGAGGCACCGCTTCCGGTCCGACGCGGCGTGCCGACCGCCGCTGCGCCTCGCGTCGTGTGTGAGCTGGCCGCCGAGCCGTTCGTCCCCGAACCGAACAGCGCACAGCCGCCGACCACCACACCTGCCGCCACGACGGCCGCGCCGCCCAACAAAGCCTGGCGTCGGCTGAGACTGTTCACCGGTGTGCTACCTCCGGGATCGAGAGGGGCTGCGGGAAGAGCTCGGAAGCCGTGACGGCCTGCAAGCCGCGCGTGCGCAGGCCGTCCAGGATCGCCGGTAGCGCGGTGACGGTCCCGGCGTGGCCCAGGTGCATGGAGACCACGTCACCGGCGTGCACCGCTGACAGCACGTTGTGCACGACCGCGTCCGCGCCGGGATCGGTGTAGTCGAGCGAGTCGAGGTCGTACGAGAGCACCGTCTGATAACCGGCGCGTACTGCCGCCGCGCGGACCGTAGCCGTCGCGTGCTGGGCTTGCGACGGGCGGAACCAGCGGCCGCGCGAGCCGGTCAACTGCTGCAGCCGCGCCGCACAGTCCTCGATCTCTGCGTAGGCGGCGTCCGCGCTGAGCGCGTCGATGTTGATGTGATGCTCGGTGTGATTGCCGAGTTCATGGCCGCCGTCAAGCACTCGGCGTGCCATCTGTGGATACGTGCCAAGCCACCGACCGACAGCTAGGACCGTGACACGCGCGCCGGCCCGCTCTGCCTCAGAGAGCAATGCGGTAGCGAGTGACGGCGTGCCGTCGCCATGAAACGTAAGGGCGACGCCGTTAGCGACGGCGGCACGCGGTACCGCGCTCCCGGATGCGGAGACGGTGACCGATGGACCCGTGCCCGACGCCGTGGAGGTTGCGGAAGGCCCCGGCCGCCCGGTGCTGGCTGCGTGACCCCCTCCGCCCGCCGACGAGCAACCTTCCGTCGCAGCCGCGACCGCACAGGCCGTCCAGGCTGCGCGCAAGGCGTCCCTGCGTGACAAGGACAGGATGCGCCACGGCTCGTCCTCCGGGACACTCACGCACCGACCCTATGTGAGGCGGAGTCAGCAGGTAATCGCCCCTTTCGGCTAACAGAGTGAAGCGATCAACCCTTCAGGGGATCTGGCCACAGATCGGCGACCGAGATGCCGAACTCGGCGAGCATCTGCCGCAGCAGCGGCAGCGAAAGACCGATCACGTTCGACGGATCGCCGCCGATCGACTCGACGAACGATCCGCCGATCCCGTCCAGCGTGAACGCTCCGGCCACGTTCAGCGGCTCGCCGGTGGAGACATAAGCCTCGATCTCGGCGTCCGAGATGTCGGCGAACTGGACCAGTGTCGCGCCAGCGCGGGTGACCTCGCGCCAGTCACCACCTCGGTCGCCCGTACCGCTACCGCCGCTGCTGCTGCCGGTGCCGCCACTGCCGTCAGCCCCGGCCCCGGCATCGCCTGCGCCGTCGCTCTCGACCGCACTGGCATCCTCGGTGGACAAAGCAGCCTGTTCAGGCGTGGCCTCCGCGTCAGTGACCGCGTCAGCATCCGTGGGTCGGGTATCGATCAGGCAGTGTCCCGTGACGAGAATGCCCTCCCGCCCCCGCATCGTCTTCCACCGCCTGATGGCGTCCTCGGCATCGGTCGGCTTCCCGAGCGCGTTGCCGTCCAGGTCGAGCACCGAGTCACAGCCGATCACCAGCGCGCCCGGCTCCACTCGCCTGGCCACGGCGCGCGCCTTGGCCCGCGCCAGGACCAGCGCCAACTCGACCGGGCTCGTGGCGTCGAAGGCGTCCTCGTCTACGCCGCTGACGATCGCCTCCGGCGCGAAGCCCGCGTTGCGTAACAGGGTCAGTCGCGCGGGCGACTGGGAGGCCAGTACGAGTCTCAAGATCGCTGCTTTCCGGTCGCCGGATGATCAGATGGTCGGATGCCGTGCCGTGCCGAGGTCCTCATGGCTGGCGCGTCAACGATTCAACGCCCGACGCGCCAGCGCAATCAGCGCGGGAGTGCGGAGGCCCGCCAGCCGCCGGGGGACGGCCTGCCGGGCCAGCGCATGTTCCGCGAGCGCTCCGTCCAGCCGGAGAGCTTCGGCGGCGCGGCCGGCTCGCCGACCGCCCCGGCCGCCTGACCCGCGATCACCGCGACCAGCGCCGCGAGCTCCTCCGGACTCGGCTGGCCGCGCACGACCTTAAGCAGCGCCGCGTCCTGCGTGCTCTCCGTGCCGTTCGCTTCCGAAGTCGCGTTCGTCACCATGGCCCCGATCGTCGTCACAGCGGGATGTTTCCGTGCTTCTTGGGCGGCAGTTGCGCGCGCTTGGTCCGCAGCGTCCGCAGCGCCCGCGTCACGAACGCGCGGGTCTGCGAAGGCTCGATCACGGTGTCCACGTAGCCGCGCTCCGCCGCGATGTACGGGTTCATCAGCGTGTCTTCGTAGTCCGTGATCAGACCGGCGCGCATCGTCGCCCGGTCCTCGGCCGCCGCGAGGTCGCGCTTGTAAAGCACGTCTACGGCGCCGGGCGCACCCATCACCGCGATCTCTGCTGTCGGCCACGCGACGTTGATATCCGCGCCGAGGTGCTTGGAACCCATCGCGTCGTACGCACCGCCGTATGCCTTGCGCGTGATGACCGTGATCATGGGCACGGTGGCCTCGGCGTACGCATACAGCAGCTTCGCCCCGCGCCGGATGATGCCGTCCCACTCCTGGTCGGTACCGGGCACGAAGCCGGGTACGTCCACGAAGGTCAGGATCGGGATGTTGAACGCGTCACAGGTGCGGATGAACCGGGCCGCCTTCTCCGAGGCGTCGATGTCGAGGCAGCCGGCCTTCATGATCGGCTGGTTGGCCACGATGCCGACAGAGTGGCCTTCGACCCGTCCGAAGCCGACCACGATGTTCTGCGCGAACAGAGGGTGCACCTCGAGGAAGTCGCCCTCGTCGAGTACGTGCTCGATGACCCGGTGCATGTCGTACGGCTGGTTCGCCGAGTCCGGGATCAGCGTGTTCAGCTCCAGGTCGAGCTCGCTCTCAGACAGGTCGTTGTCCACGTCGAAGACCGGCGGGTCCTCCAGGTTGTTCTGGGGCAGGAAGGAGAGCAGACCCTTGACGTACTCGATCGCGTCCTTCTCGTCCGCGGCCTGGTAGTGCGCGACCCCGGACTTGGTGTTGTGCGCGTGCGCCCCACCGAGCTCCTCGTGGCCGACGTCCTCGCCGGTCACCGTCTTGATCACGTCCGGGCCTGTGATGTACATGTTCGAGGTCTTGTCGACCATCACGACAAAGTCGGTCAGCGCGGGGGAGTAGACCGCCCCGCCGGCCGCCGGGCCGACGATCAGCGAGATCTGCGGGATGACGCCCGAGGCGTGCACGTTGCGCCGGAAGATCTCGCCGAAGGCGCCGAGGGAGACCACACCCTCCTGGATGCGCGCGCCGCCGCCGTCGTTGAAGCCGACCAGCGGGCAGCCGATCTTCATCGCCAGGTCCATCACCTTGGCGATCTTCTCGCCGTTCACCTCGCCGAGCGAGCCGCCGAATACGGTGAAGTCCTGAGAGAACACGCACACGGCGCGACCGCCCACGGTGCCGTAGCCGGTGACCACGCCGTCGCTGTACGGCCGCTTCTTCTCGATGCCGAAGTTGGTCGACCGGTGCCTGGCCAGCTCGTCCAGCTCCTGAAACGAGCCCTCGTCGAGCAGCAGCTCGATGCGCTCACGCGCGGTCAGCTTGCCCTTGGCGTGCTGCTTCTCCACGGCACTCTCGGAGCCGGCGTTCACCGCCTCGTCGAGATGCCTACGCAGTAGGGCGAGCTTGCCCGCGGTCGTGTGGATGTCGATCTCTTCGGCCATCGTCGCTCGTCACTCCCTGAACGGTCGGTACCTCCCGGTCGAGCAGGTCGCTCCGGGGGCTGGAGACAATCTATATGAGCGCTTCGCGCACGCACCGAACACGTTCCGGCACGCTCGAAGCGACAATGTATATGCCGCGCTCTAGGCTGCGACCATGGCCTCCGTCTACAGCGATCTCAATCGTCCGCCGTTGAACGAGCGCAGCCTGCAACGCGCCCTGATGGTGCCCGGCATCGCGTTCGGCGGGCACAGCATCGCGGCGCTGCGCGTGCTTCCGGAGGTCGATTCCACAAACACAGCGCTGCTCGCCGCCGCAGCGGACGGCGCTCCGCACGGCTCCGTCGTCATCGCGGAGTCGCAGACCGCTGGCAAGGGGCGCCTTGGCCGGTCCTGGGTCGCGCCGCCGCGCTCCGGCCTGTTCCTGTCCATCCTGCTGCGGCCCGAGGTGCCCCCGGCGCACTGGGGTTGGCTGCCGCTGCTCGCCGGAGTCGCCGCGCGCTCGGCGATCTCCCGGGCCGCGGAACTCGACGTGCGGCTCAAGTGGCCCAACGACCTCATCCTCGCCGAGCCGGCTGACAGCTCATCAAACACCGCCGGATCAAACACCGCCGAATCAGACAGCGCCGGATCAGACAGCACTGCCACGGATTCCGGTTACGGCGTCGGGCGAAAGCTCGGCGGCATCCTCGCCGAACAGGGCGGTACCGCAGCGCAGCCGTGCGTGGTCATCGGCATCGGCATCAACGTCACACTGCGCGCTGACGAACTGCCTGCACCGCACGCAACCTCGCTCCTGCTCGCTGGCGCTAAGGTCACCGACCGCGACACGATCCTGCGCGCGTTACTTCGTAGCTTCGGGTCCTGGTACACCGACTGGGCCGCATCCGGGGGAGACGCCGAACGCTGTGGTCTGACAGCCGCCTACCGGGCCGATTGCGCGACGCTTGGCCGCGAGGTGCGTGCCGAATTGCCAGGTGGCAGCGTGATTTCCGGCCAGGCGATCGACCTCGACCAAGACGGCAGGCTCCTCGTCCGCGACACGACTGGCGCTTCGACGCCAATTGGCGCCGGAGATGTTGTGCACTTGCGATAAGCGCAGTAATAGCGCACCGTCCCGATCGCATGCCAGGATTCGCCCATACACAAGCGCGGTGGGATCGGCGCCGATCCGGACGGCCGCAAACTAAGAGGGGACAAGGACGGTCATGGGGTACCCACAGCGGCTGCTCGCCGAGGGAGAGCGGATCGACCTGCAGCTGCGCCCGCACTGGAAAGCTCTCGTGCTGCCGGTGATCACGCTCATCCTCACCTTCGGCATCGGCGGCTTCCTCGTGGCCATCGCGCCCAAGCACGGCACCGGGGCACAGGCCAGCTGGATCGCCATCGGCGTCGTCGCGCTGGGGATCATCGTCTGGTTCGCCCTGCGCCCGTGGGTCGTCTGGCTGAACAGCAACTACGTGATCACCAACCGCCGGCTGATCATCCGCCTCGGCTGGATCCACCGGGTCGGCCGGGACATCCCGCTGGAGAAGATCAACGACGTCTCCTTCCGGCACGACTCGCTGCTGGACCGGATGCTCGGCTGCGGCACGCTCGTGGTCGAGTCGGCCGGCGAGCACGGTCAGGTCGAGCTCGACGACATCCCGCACGTGGAGGAGACCCAGCGGGAGATGGCCACGCTCATCTCCGGCGACCCGGCGCCCCAGGCCCGGCAGAACCAGAGCTGACGCATCCGCCGCACCGGCGCGCCCCCTTCCCGCGTCTTAGTCCGAGACGGCCCACGCTCGGCGGCGCGGAGCAAGCGCGCGGCGCGCCGGTGATTCGCGACGCTCGCCGCCGGACGAATCCGGGAACGGCCCGATCGCGTGCGGCGGTCCGGGCCGGGCTCCTTGGTCGCTCCAAATCACCTTAGAGCGGTATCGTTGCAGTCCGTACGCCTCCGGATGCGGCCGGCGGCTCAATAGACGCCTACCGGGACCGACCGGGACGATTCCGTCCCGATCGGCCACCCCGCCAACCCCATCCCCTCACTATTGCGAGTAGGTGAGTCAGGTCACCGGAGCGCACGACGTCACCAGGCCGCGGCCGGGTTCGGAAGCCCATGCCGCCGCGCGGTTGCGCGCCCTGACCGGTTTCGCGAAGTCGATGGCCGCGGCGCACTCGGTCGAGGACGTCATCCGCATCGCCGCCCGCGAAGCCCAGCGCGATCTGCGCGCGGCGGTCGCCTCCATCTCCATGTGGGAACGGCAGACCGGCCGGCTGCGGGTGCTGGCCAACCACGGCAAGCTCGCCACCGGCGAGTCCGCATTTCCGAAGGACGAGTCCTATCCGGTCTCCGACTTCCCCGAGATCCTGCTGAGCGAGGACGACCTCGGTCCGTGGATCCAGGTCGCCGACGACGAGTACGGCGACCCCAAGCGCGTCTCGATGCTGCGCCGCCGCGGCCGGCACTGCGCGCTGATCGCCCCGATCGTCTACAACGGCCGCGCGTGGGGCGAGCTGTTCGCCGCCCGCACCATCGACCAACCGATCTACGACCGCGAGGACGTCGACTTCGCCGCGGCGCTGACCGCGCAGATCGCCGCCGGTCTGGCCAAGGCGGACCACGTGCGCCAGATCGAACGCCTCGCCTACACCGACCAGCTCACCGGCCTGGCCAACCGGCGCTCGTTCGACGCGCGGCTCGACGCGGCGATCGACCGGCACGCCAGCGACGGCACCGTGGTCTCCCTGATCGTGTGCGACGTCAACGGCCTCAAGCGGATGAACGACGGCCACGGCCACGACCACGGCGACGCCCTGCTCGTGCAGCTCGCCGGCGTCATGTCCGCCGCGGCGGCGCTACTGCCTGGCTCGCTCGCGGCGCGGCTCGGCGGTGACGAGTTCTGCGTGCTGATCGAGGGTTATGGCGCCGACGATGCGGTACGCGTCGCGGAGGAGCTATGCACTCTGGCGCTGACCGTGCGCGGCGGTGAAGGCGTTGCGTGCGGCGTGGCATCCACCGGCGACCGAATCGGCGACGTCATCACGCGCGACCGTCTCTTCCGTCTGGCGGACGCGGCGCAGTACCGCGCGAAGCGTTCCCGCTCCCTGCACCCGGTGGTCGCAGGACGCGGACAGCCGCCGGACGCTGCGGTCTTCGCCCTGCCGTCCCCGCGCGCCATCCCGCCCACGCCGGGTGCTCCGGTACCGGACCGACGCGTGTATCGCGGCCGCAGCGGTATCGCGATCGAGTCGCTGCTTACCGAAGCGTTCTCTGCGTTGGACGAAGAGGCGCGTCGTACGACCTCTGCGGTACCGATCGTCGATCGCGTCGAAGTGGTCGCAGACGTCGTAGCGCGCGGGCTCGACGCAGCGTCCTGGTACATCTACAGCAAGCCAGGGCCCGTCGAACCGCTCTCCGTCGTGCGCTACTCGGTGTACCGGACGCCGGCCGAGCCGGGATTGGGAGACGAGAGCCTCGTCTCCGCAGCGCAGCAGCCAGTCGGCCCGGAGCACTTCATGGGCATCGAGGATCTGCTGCTCAGCGGAGGCGAATTCCTGGAGCTGACCGACGGCGCCTTCGACAGCGAGCCGGGCAACGGTTACGGCTACGCCCCGGAGCCGCCGCCAGGCGCGGCCAAGCTCGCGGCCGCCGGATACACCGGGGCCGTGACCATCGGCTCGCCCGCGCCCGATCGCTCGCAGTGGATGGTCGCCGTGCTGCTTGACTCGATCTCCAAGCAGCCCGCTCCGGCAGTACCGCTACTGCGTGCGCTGCTGGCCGCCGCGTTGCTGCGGTAACAAGACGGCGCTGCCCTAAGGCAGCGCCAAGGAAGAACGGCCCGGGTCCCGGTCCGCGGAAGTACACCGACCTACTTCTGCGAACCGGGACCCGGAGTGTTACGCGACTGCGATGGCCATCCGTCTGTACGGATATACGGCTATCGCGTCGTGCTAGCGGTGCGGGTAGTGCTAGTGGTTCATGCGCGTCGGGACGCGCCGCGGCGCGCCGTATGCCGCCAGCTTGAGGTCCTGCTGCAGGTCGAAGTACGCCGGCTTCGGCTGGAGGTTGACGTCGTAGATGTTGGCGAAGCCCTCGCCCGTGAAGAAGCCGGGGACCCAGGAGTCCTTGTCGCCGAAGCCCCAGACGGTGAACGAGATGCACTCGGGGACGGAGAGCGCGGCCTTGAGCATCTGCGAGTACTCATACGGGTGCGCGAAGGTGGCCAGGTGGTCGGTCGGAACCTGCGTGTCCGGGCTGTCGACGAAGGTGCGCACATCGGCCTCCGTGATCGCCACCTTCAAACCCAGGCCGGCGAAGCGCTTGAGGTTGTCGGCCATCTTCGTCGGGAAGCCGTACTGCGTGTCCAGGTGGCCCTGGTCGCCGACGCCGTGGATCGGCACGCCCTGCGCCAGCATCTGCTTCAGCCAGGCGTACGCCGCGTCGCTCTTGGCGTTCGTCCCGTCCTCGCCCGCGATGTTGTAGTCGTTGTAGAACAGCAGCGCGTGCGGGTCGGCCTCATGGGCCCAGCGGAAGGCCTGCGGGATGATGTCGGGCCCGAGGTTCACGATCCACCAGTTGGTGGGGTCAAGCTTGGACGGGTTCGAGTCGGTGAAGAACTCGTTGGCCACGTCCCACTGCCAGATCCGGCCGCGGTAGCGGGTGACCTCGGTGAAGATGTGCTGCTTGAGCAGCGAGGCCAGCTCGGTCTTGCTGATCGTGCCGTTCGCCACGCCGGTGGTCAGCCAGTCGGGCAGCTGGTTGTGCCACAGCAGGGTGTGCCCGCGCACCAGTTGGCCGTGTTGTTCCGCGAATTTGACCAGCCGGTCCGCGCCCGACCAGTCGTAGACCCCCTGCTGCGGTTCGACCACCTGCCACTTCATCTCGTTGCCCGGAGTGACCACGGAGAACTGCTCGGCCAGCACGGCCGCATAGTCCGGGGTGTCGAGGTCGAACGGGATGACCGCGGTGCCGAAGCGCAGACCTATCCGCGCGGCCAGGTCGCGAAGCGACTGTGATCCTTCGTTGTCGGATGAGCCGTCCGAAGCGCCGCCGGGCCGGGCGGACCCGGTGGCGGCGCTGGCGGCGGGGGTGGCAAGACCGGGCACCGCGAGCGCCCCGGCCGCACCCATCGCGAGGAAACTCCGTCGTCTCATTGCGATTGCCTCCTCTTAAGGCCAAAGAGCCGCTTCGCCCGATCCGAAAGTTTCGGAGTGGCGGACGTAAGGGCTAGGCAAAAGTATGCGTGCCGGATTTCCGTGTCAACGGTCGAAACGCTTCGACATCGCACCGAGTTGCGGGCACGGCGCAGGTAAGGCTGAGAGCCTCAGCCCAGAGAACGTATCGAAACTTTCGATTTCTGAATGATAAGGCGCCAGGTCCGCTAGTCGCCTTGAGCGGCGTCGAACGGCAGCGTCAGCGTCCGCAGGAGGTCGGCGAGCTCGTCGAGTCGGTCGCCCGGCAAGGCGGCGAGCAGCTCCCGCTCGTTCTTGAGCAGCCCGGCCAGCGCCGAGTCCGCCATCTCCCGCCCCGCCGCCGTCAGCCGCACCAGCACGCCGCGCCGGTCCGCGGGATCGGGGCCGCGCACGACCAGCTCCCGTGCCGCGAGCCGGTCGATGCGGTTCGTCATGGTGCCGGAGGTGACGAGGGTCTGCGTGAGCAACTGGCCGGGGGAGAGCTGATACGGGGCGCCGGCCCGGCGCAGCGCGGAGAGCACGTCGAACTCCCACGGTTCGAGCCCGTGCTCGGCGAAGGCGGTGCGCCGGGCCCGGTCCAGATGCCGGGCGAGCCTGGTGATCCGGCTGAGCACTTCAAGCGGCTGGACGTCCAGGTCGGGGCGCTCCCGGCGCCAGGCAGCGACCAGTCGATCGACCTCGTCCCGTGCCGCTTCCGTCATGCTGTGCCTCCACCCTCTGCCCACTGGCCCCGCCGCCCGCCGGTTCGCGATCAGTCTATCAAGACACTTGACACCAAGCATCTTGACATCGAGATATATGCGCTGTCAGGATTCCAGAGTATCTTGATGTCGAGATAACCGGAGGGGCGTCATGCCGACCCGCAGCCAGTCGACCACCTGGGACCCCGCACGCTACCTGCGCTACGCCGACCAGCGCGGCAGGCCCTTCCAGGACCTGCTCGGCCGGGTGCCCGCCGAGCAGCCGCGCCGCGTGGCCGACCTGGGCTGTGGACCGGGCAACGTCACCGCGCTGCTGTGCCGGCGCTGGCCGCAAGCGGCTGTCGTCGGCGTCGACAGCTCCGCGGAGATGATCGAGGCGGCGACGGCTGGCGCCGAACAGGAGCTCACCGCCTCCGGGCGCCTTAGCTTCGAACGCGGAGACTTGCGGGAGTGGCAGCCCGCCGAGCAGGTCGACGTCCTGATCACCAACGCCACGCTCCAGTGGGTCCCCGGCCACCTCGACCTGCTGCCCACGCTCCTCGGCCACGTCGCGCCCGGCGGCTGGTTCGCCATGGGCGTGCCCGGCAACTTCGGCGCGCCCTCGCACACACTGCTCGCCGACCTCCAGCGCGACAGCCGCTGGGCGAACCAGATCACCGGTGAGCAGTTCCGCCCTACCTCTCACGAGCCTGCCGAGTATCTGCGTGCCCTGACCGAGGCCGGCGCGGAAGCCGAGGTGTGGGAGACCACGTACTACTACGTGCTGCCGGGCGTGAACGGCGTGCTCGACTTCGTCTCCTCCACCGCGCTGCGCCCCGTGCTTACCGAACTCGGTGGACCGGGTACAGAGGCCGCTCACGCATTCACCGAGGCGTACGCGGACGCGCTCCATACCGCCTACCCGCCCGAAATGCTCGGTGGTCGTACCGTGCAGGTGCTGCCGTATCGCAGGCTGTTCGCTATCGCCCACGTCCCGGCGTAACGCACCGTTCGCGGCCGCGGCGCCAGCCGCAGCGCCTTCGCGGTCAGCCCCGCCGACGCGTCAACAGGCGCGGATGGTGCTCCAGTCCGGACAGCCCGTTCCAGGACAGGTTCACCAGATGCGCGACCACCTCGTCCTTGGTCGGGTGGCGCTCGTCCAGCCACCACTGGCCGGTGAGCGCCACCATCCCGACCAGCATCTGCGAATACATCGCGCCGAAGGCAGGGTCGTAGCCGCGGTTGGAGAACTCCACGCCCAGGATGTGCTCCACGCGCGTGGCGATGTCGCTGATGAGCGAGGCGAAGTTGCCCGTCGAGGCGGCCACCGGCGAGTCGCGCACCAGGATGCGGAACCCGTCGCTGTGCGACTCCACGTAGTTCAGCAGCGCGAAGGCCGCCTGCTCGAGCAGCTCACGCGGATGCCCGGCGGTCAGCGCGGAGGTCACCATGTCCAGCAGGGTGCGCATCTCGCGGTCGACCACGACCGCGTAGAGCCCCTCCTTGCCGCCGAAGTGCTCGTAGACCACCGGCTTGGAGACCCCGGCCTTCGCCGCGATCTCCTCCACGCTGGTGGCGTCGAAGCCGCGCTCGGCGAACAGCGCCCGCCCGATCTCGAGCAGCTGCTCGCGCCGCTCCTTGCCGCTCATCCGGACCCGGTGCGCACCCTGCCCTTGATGAGCCCCCTGTGCCTGGTGCGCAGCGTGGCCTTGACTCGTCACACGGTCATCATGCCGTACGACGTGCCGCCACCCGGGCCGCGCTCGGCCAGCGGACATCGCGCGCCCAGCCGAACTTCTCGAACAGCCAGATGATCCGGGCGCTGGAATCCACCTGGCCGCGCAGCACGCCGTGCCGGGCCGCGGTCGGGTCGGCGTGGTGCAGGTTGTGCCAGGACTCGCCCATCGAGAGCACGGCCAGCCACCAGACGTTGCCGGACTTGTCCCGGGACTTGAACGGCCGCTCGCCGACCGCGTGGCAGATCGAGTTGATCGACCAGGTCACGTGGTGCAGCAGGCCGATGCGCACCAAGGTGCCCCAGAAAAGCGCGGTCACCGCGCCCTGCCACGACCACGACCACAGGCCGCCGGCCAGCGGGGGAGCGAGCACCGAGGCGACCACGAGCCACGGGAACGCCCGGGACACCTTCACGATCGCCCGATCCTTGAGCAGGTCGGGGGCGTACTGCTTCTGGTCGGTCTGCTCTACGTCGAACATCCACCCGATGTGCGCGAACGCCAGACCCTTCATCAGGGCCGGGATCGTGGAGCCGTAGCGCCACGGCGAGTGCGGGTCGCCGTCCTTGTCGGAGAAGCGGTGGTGCCGGCGGTGGTCGGCCACCCAGCGGATCACCGGGCCCTCGACGGCCAGCGAGCCGGCCACCGCGAGCACCACCCGCAGCGCCCTGACGGCCTTGAACGAGCTGTGCGTGAAGTACCGGTGGAAGCCGACGGTCACGCCGTGACCGGAGATCGCGTACATGACGGCCGCGATGACCACGTCGTGCCAGCCCAGGCCCCAGCCCCAGGCGAACGGGATGGCGGCGAGCACGGCCAGGAACGGGATGCCGATGAACAGGGCGATGGCCACCCGTTCCTTGGTGGACTGGCGCAGCCCGCTGATCGTGCCGGCGCTCCCCCCTTCCTCGGCGACACCGGCGGAGACTGGGGCGGGGCTGGTGACACGGGCCGTGGTGGTTGCAGTCATCGGCGTATCTGATCCCTTTCAGGCACAACGTTTCGCGGGCCGGTTAAGACCCCTACGCTTCCGTAAGTTACGGTCGCGTAGGTCTTCCGGCAAGTGCGGGTGACTGACGGGGTATCAGGTGTCGGCCGCGGCGCGAGCGGCGTCGGATCCTCGCGGGACGGTCGGCAGCGCCCCCGGCGTCACCCCTCCGCCGCGATCGCCGCGTGCAGGACCGGGGCCAGCTCAGGAGGCGTGACCACCTCGGCGCGCACCGCATCGCAACCGACCCACTGCGCCGCCTCATGCAGCGCCTTCGCCATCGGCACGGCGGCCTTCGCGGAAGCCAGCGAGACCTGACGCCCGATCAGCGTTCCGCCTTCGCGTGCCGGGTCCGCTCGCCCGATCAGCTTCCCGCCGTGCAGCAGCGGCATCGCGTAGTAGCCGTGCACCCGCTTCGGCTTGGGCACGTAGGCCTCCAGCCGATGCGAAAAGCCGAAGATCCGCTCGGTGCGCCGCCGCTCCCAGATCAGCGAGTCGAACGGCGAGAGCAGCGTGGTGCGGTGCCGCCCGGCCGCCCCGGACTCCAGCGCGGCCAGCGCGGCCAGCGCGGCCGAGTCGGCCCAGGCGTCGCGCCCCCAGCCCTCCACCTCGACCGGCACCAGGCCCGCCTCCTCGGCCAGCGCGACGAAGTCCTGCTGCGGCTTGAGGCGGTAGTAGTCGAGCAGGTCGATCTGTGTGGCCACTCCCATGGCCCGCCCAGCCAGCGCGATCATGCGCACCACGCAGGCGTGGTCGTCAAGGTCGTCGTGCAGCAGGTGCGCCGGTATGGCCCGCTCCGGCAGGTCGTAGACGCGCCGCCAGCCGCGCCGCTCAACGCACACCACCTCGCCGGTGGCCAGCAACCGCTCCACCGCGACCTTCACCTCCGACCAGTCCCACCAGCCCGGGGTCTTGCGCGCGCCGCCGAGCTCGGTCGTGGTCAACGGCCCCTCCGCGGCCAGCCGGCCGGTGATCTCCGCCATCGTGGCCTCGGAAATCACCTCATTTCCCCATACGCTGCCCCGGTCCCGGTAGTGCCTGCGGCGCAGCGCCATCATCGGCCACTCCTCCACCGGCAGCACGCAGGCCGCGTGCGACCAATACTCGAAGGTGCGCGCCTGCCCAGGCTCGTGCGACCAGTACGCGGTGTGGATCGCCTCGCGCCCGATCGGCCCGAGCCTGGCGAAGGGAACCAGCTCCTGTGAGCGCGCCAGCACCGAGATCGTGTCGAGCTGTACCGCGCCGAGCAGCCGCAGCACGCCGGGTACTCCAGCGCGCCGGTCGATCGCGCCGAGCAGACCCTGTGCCCGCAGTGCGGCGCGGCGAGCCTCGTCGGCGGTAAGCATCGTTCCCATGCCGCGACCCTAGCGGGCAGCTCCGACAAAACAGAGTTCGTCATTAACCGGAATCGTGATCAGGCGATCACAAGGTGTAATGACTCGCCGCTTTCAATCGGGCCTCGATCGGCGCCCGACTCGCGCACCCGACACCTGCTTGACACTGTGTGTTTGTTGACGTTCGGCCAGGTACATCGCGCAAACGCCCCCCGGTGTCGAGCACTGTGCCTCGCGTCATATAATCGAAACGTAAAGAGGTACAGATTTTCGCGTGGGGAGCTTGAGACACGCTTCTCACGTCCGCGACCGAAGCCCCATCGCCGTGGCAATGCGTCGAGGATCGCAGCTAATGCCACCCTCCGCTCGATGGCGAGCGATGGACGAGCCAAGTAGGACGCGTCGAAGGAACCGTGAGCGAGCCCACCATGACTACTGCGCTGACTCCTGCCGCCACAGCCTCCAACATCCCGCCGCGAATCCTGGTCATCGGCGGGGGATACGTGGGGATGTTTACGGCCCAGCGAATCCTTAAGCACCTCAAGCGCGGCGAGGCGACCGTGACCGTGGTCGACCCCCGCCCCTACATGACCTACCAGCCCTTCCTGCCCGAAGCGGCCGCCGGCTCGATCGCGCCGCGCAACCTGGTCGCTCCGCTGCGCCGGGTGCTCAAGGGCCCCAACGCCGAAGTCATCACCGGTCGCGTGGTCTCGGTCGACCACACCCGCAAGTCGGCCACCATCGCCCCGAACACCGGCGAGGCCTACGAGCTGTCCTTCGACGAGCTGGTCGTCGCGGTCGGCTCGGTACCGCGCACTCTGCCGATCCCCGGCCTGGCCGAGCACGGCATCGGCTTCAAGCAGGTCGAAGAGGCCGTCAGCCTGCGCAACCACGTGATCGGGCAGATCGACCTGGCCGACTCCATCAAGGACCCGGCGCTCCGGCGCAAGGCCCTGACCTTCGTCTTCGTCGGCGGCGGCTTCGCCGGCGTCGAGGCGATCGCCGAGATGGAGGACATGGCCCGCGACGTGTCCAAGTGGTACGCCAACGTCGAGCCCGAGGACATGCGCTGGCTGCTGGTCGAGGCCGCGGACCGGATCCTGCCCGAGGTCGGTCCCGAGCTGGGCGTGTGGACCGCCGAGGAACTGCGCAAGCGCGGCATCCAGGTCAAGATGAAGACCTTCCTCAACTCCTGCGTGGACAACCACGTGGTGCTCTCCGACGGCACCGAGATGGACGCCTCCACGATCGTGTGGACCGCGGGAGTCAAGCCGAACCCGGTCGTCGAGCAGCTCGGCGTCCCGCTCGGCCCCAAGGGCCACGTCGACACGCAGGCGAGCCTGCGCGTCGTCGG
>Ga0070739_10001838_pt1 | contig 30344 bp, 26 predicted proteins | sample Coa_R1_7_FD_66445 | JGI IMG/M metagenome (GOLD analysis project Ga0070739, IMG submission 66445) | Surface soil microbial communities from Centralia Pennsylvania, which are recovering from an underground coalmine fire - Coalmine... | ecosystem: Environmental > Terrestrial > Soil > Unclassified ...
GTCAAGGCGGTCTCCTACGGCCTGGCCTACGGGCAGTCCGCGTACGGCCTCGCGCAGAACCTCGGTGTGAGCAACGCCGAGGCCACCCACATGATGGAGGACTACTTCGCGCGCTTCGGCGGCATCCGCGACTACCTGCGCGCGGTCGTCGACGAGGCCCGCAAGACCGGCTACACCCAGACGGTCCTCGGCAGAAGGCGCTACCTGCCGGACCTGACCTCCACCAACCCGCACCTGCGGCAGATGGCCGAGCGCATGGCCCTCAACGCGCCGATCCAGGGCTCGGCGGCGGACATCATCAAGGTCGCCATGCTGCGGGTGGACGACGCGCTGCGGGAGCACCAGCTCAAGTCGCGCCTGCTGCTGCAGGTGCACGACGAACTGGTCCTCGAGGTCTGCGACGAGGAGCGCGAGCTGGTCGAGCAGCTGGTGCGCCGGGAGATGGGCTCCGCCTATGAGCTGCGGGTGCCGCTCGACGTCTCGGTCGGCTTCGGCCGCGACTGGCAGGCCGCCGGCCACTGACCCGCACCGGTGCTCGCCGGGTGCGCGCGCTCCGCCGCCTCGCTGCGCGTCACGCCTGCGGCTGGCCGCCCTCCCGCACGAGACGTTCCGCGCGGCGAGCGCCTTCCAAGTCAACGCCGAGCGCGCTGAGCACTTGCGCCCCAGGACTCTCACCCTCGCGGATCAGACCGAGAAGCAGGTGCCCGGTACCTATGCGCGGGCTGTTGAGCCGCACGGCCTCTAACAACCCGAGCTCCAGGACCTGCTTGGCCGCCGGGTGAAACGGGAGATGGTCGGGAGCCTCCGCGACTCCCGCCGGGACCGCCTGTTCGACATCCCGCCGCACGGTGGCGTGCGAGATCCCCAAGGCACTCAGCAGCCGTCCGGCAGTGCTCTGTTCGTCGTGGATCAGGGCGAGCAGGAGGTGCTCAGCGCCTATGTAATCGTGGCGCAGCATGCGAGCTTTGTCGGAGGCCAAAATGACGACTCGTCGAGCGTTTTCGGTATACCGCTCAAACACCGCTTGCCCTCCCTGGTCGACTGCGTCGGTCGCTGAGGCACACGGCTATGAAACGCAGTGCTCTGAGCCCGAAGTTGGCCCGATGGGTGCACATCGTACGGCGTTGTGCGGTGCTAGGAACCGGGCGCGACCCTAGGAGCGCCGCCGCTCAGCCGATGCCGACCGACTGCCGTTCCGGCTCGATGACCGCGACGACGCGCTCTTCGGCTCGCGAGTACGGCTGGCCGATGTACTTGGTGGACAACTGGTCGATGATCGTCCAGGCCGGGTCTCCCTCGAGCCATTCGATGACCCGGCCGCGCACGATGACGGGCTCGAAAGGGTTGTCGGCCGACGTGAGGGACAGGGCGACCCGCGGGTCGCGGCGCAGGTTGCGTGCCTTGCGCGAGTTCGGGCCGGTGAGGAAGACGATGTAATCGTCGTGGGTTCCGATCCAGAGCGGCACGGTGTGCGGCGAGCCGTCCGGCAGAACGGTCGCGAGGTGGGCCAGCGAGGTGCCGTCGAGCGCGCGGCGTACGGTCGGGTCGAGCATCGTTGCTCTCCTTTTCAGAGTTCCCTTGGGAGACCCTGACACCGTAGCGCTTCGAGTTCCTTAAGGGAACCCCAATTGCTAGACTGCGGTCATGCAGCGCACCGACTTCAGCGAGATGGCCTGTTCCATCGCGCGGACCCTCGACGTGATCGGCGAGCCGTGGTCGCCCTTGATCCTGCGCGACATCTGGGTCGGCATCTCCCGGTTCGAACAGATCCAGGCCGATCTCGGCATCTCGCGCAAGGTGCTTACCGAACGGCTGAACTACCTCGTTGAGCGCGGGATCATCGAGCGCCAGCCTTACGACCGCCGGCCGCGGTACGAATATGTCCTCACCGGAAAGGGGACGGAGCTTGTCGATGTGCTGATGGTGATGGTCCGCTGGGGCGACAAGTGGCTCGCCGGTGAGGCCGGGCCGCCGGTGCTTTACCGGCACCACGCCTGCGGCCAGATCGGCAGCGTGGACCTGCGGTGCGAGCACTGCGGGCAGCCGATGCACGCCGCGGACATCGATCTCATGCCGGGGCCGGGGACAGCGGTGGTGACGGCGGCAACGGCCTAGGACACGCCTAACTGCGTAGTGCTAGGGGCTGCAATGGCGGCCCAGGGACCGCTAGTCGCGCGGGTCAGCGTCGGCCCGGGATTCGTTGGCTACGCGGCGGTACATTTCGGCGGCGGCGCGGGACCAGCCGTCGGGCAGGCCGAGAGCGGCGAGGGCCGCCCCAGCCTCGTCCATCTCGCCTGCCCAGCGCCAGGCTTTCGGGCGCGCGCGGCGCTCGATCGACGCGAGCTGCGCGTCCAAGTCGATGCCGTCTTCGGCCAGGACCTCGCGGACCGGCGCGAGTACGCCGTACGCCGTTGCGGCCTCAGCCATGGCCAGCCAGATCGTCGGCATCGCCTTGCTTTGCAGCGCGAAGCAGACCTTCGCCATCGACGCCTGGCCGAGGCGGTCTCCGAGCACGCGCACGTCGAGCGGCGTGTCCGCGAACAGCTCGGCCGCCTCGTCGGCTCGCGGCCCGGAGAGCCAGAGGAACGTGCCCGGCTGCCACGCCGGCGGGCCGACCAGGGCTGCGTCGACGACGCGGTCCTGATCGAAGAGCACTGCGATGCGCTCGACGGTCGCGGGCGCAACCGCATTGGCGTCGATGTAGAGCCGTAAGTCCGGGCTCGCATGTCGTGCGACGTCGCGCGCCACGTCCTCGGCGGCGTGGGGCGGACAGATTGAGACGATCACCTGCGCGCGGGAGGCGAGGGTGGACAAGTCGGGGACCTCGGTAAGTCCGGCCTGCTGCGCCCGGTGATGCGTTTCTGGGGAACGGCCCTGTGCCGCCCAGAGCACCGCCTCGCAGTTCCGTCGCAGCGCCGCGCCGAGGGAGGCGCCCATCGCCCCGGGATGGAGAACGCCTGCCTCGACGCGGCCCTGCATACGTGCGTACCTACCTCTTACTGCGTTACGCGGTGGGCTCGGGCCTCGCAGCCGAGTTCGAGCCGGCCGAGGACACCGAGGCGGGGGACTGGAGCATGCTAGCGCCGGACGAGGCGGGCACGGCGCGCGGACCCGCCAGCGCCTCGGCCGCCTGCACCGGGCTCACGGCGGCGACCAGGTCGGTCGCGCGGGTCTCGCGCGCTGCGAGCACCGCGATGAGCGTGAGCAGGGCCGCCGCGCCAAGGTAGATCGCGAGCAGCGTCGGGGTCTTGCCGCCGTTGTGCTGCAGCACCGCCACCGCGATGAGCGGGGCCGGCGCGCCCGCGGCAATCGAGGCGACCTGGTAGCCGATCGACGCTCCGGAGTAACGCACGTTGGTGGCGAACAGCTCCGCGAAGAAGGCCGCCTGAGGCGCGTACATCAGGCCGTGGAACGCCAGCGCGATGGTGACGGCCGCGACCGCCTGCGGGTACGACCTCGAATTCAGCATGCCGAAGAAGAACGGCGTCCACACGCCGATGCCGATCGCCCCGGCCAGGTACACCGGTCGGCGGCCGACCCGGTCCGACAGGATGCCGAACAGCGGGATCAACGCGAACTCGACCGCCGAGCCGATCAGGACCGCGTCGAGGCCGAAGGACTTCGGCAGCTTCAGGAAGTCGACGACGTACACCAGGATGAACGCGGTGATCACGTAGTACGAGATGTTCTCGGCCATGCGCGCGCCGAACGCGGTGAGCAGCTGCTTCCACGAGGACTGAAGCACCTCGACGACCGGCGGCTTTGCCGTCGCGCGGGTCGCCTCACGCCGGGCGAGCGACTGGCGGAACGCCTCGGTCTCATGCAGCGAGGCGCGAACCCACAGGCCGAGGATCATCAGCAGCGCCGAGAGCGCGAAGCCGATCCGCCAGCCCCAGGACAGGAACGCCGACTCGCTCAGGTTCTGGCTCAGCAGCAGGATGACCCCGGTACCGAGCACATTGCCCAGCGGCGCGCCCGCCTGCGGCCACGACGCCCAGAATCCGCGGCGTCCGCGATCCTGTTCCGCGACGATGAGGACCGCGCCGCCCCACTCGCCGCCGAGCGCGAAGCCCTGGATCATCCGCAGCGTGGTGAGCAGGATCGGGGCGGCGACCCCGATCGACGCGTATGAGGGCACTGCCGCGATGAGCGTGGTCGCGGCGCCCATGACCACCAGCGTCAGGAACAGCGCGCGCTTGCGGCCGATCCGGTCGCCGAGGTTGCCGAAGAAGACCCCGCCCAGCGGCCGCGCCGCGAATCCGAGCGCGTAGGTGAGGAAGGAGAGCAGCGTCCCGGTCAGCGGATCGGCCTTGACGAAGAAGACCTTGGGGAAGACGACCGCGGCGGCGGTGCCGTAGAGGAAGAAGTCGTACCACTCCAGCGTGGTGCCGACCAGCGAGGCTCCGACGACTCGCCAGGGGGACTGCGCGCGGTCGGCGCCTGCGGCGGCCGTCTCTGATGCGGTGGTGGTGCTCATCGTCGAGCTCCTGTCACAGGGGTACGGGTAAGCGCGCCGCGCGTGGCGCGTGTGGGTACTGTCCTGTGCGGGCTCGGGCGAGGGGATGTGGGAGCGGCATACTCTGCCGGCGACGCAAGTGGGGCCGGTCTACGCGAACGAGCCCGGCCCCACGGTGAATCGCGGTTGGATCAGTGTTGAATCAACCGACTGGCATGGTGGGAACCTCGCCGCTCGGGACGCGCAGCGTCGGACCGGTGGCGGCGACCACCTCCTCGACCGTGACGCCCGGAGCGAGCTCGCGCAGCACCAGGCCCTCGTCCTCGACATCGATGACGGCCAGGTCGGTGATCACCCGGTTGACGACCCGCTTGCCGGTCAGCGGCAGCGAGCACTCCTTGACCAGCTTGTGCCCGCCGTCCTTGGCCACGTGCTCCATCAGGACGACCACCCTCTTCGCCCCGTGCACCAGGTCCATCGCCCCGCCCATCCCCTTGACCATCTTGCCGGGGATCATCCAGTTCGCCAGGTCGCCCTGCTCGCTGACCTGCATCGCGCCGAGCACCGCGATATCGATCTTGCCGCCTCGGATCATCGCGAAGGACGCGGCGGAGTCGAACAGCGAGGCGCCCGGCAGCAGGGTCACCGTCTCCTTGCCCGCGTTGATCAGATCAGGATCCTCATCGCCCTCGTACGGGTACGGTCCGGTACCGAGAATGCCGTTCTCCGACTGGAGCACGACCGTGACGCCCTCGGGCACGTAGTTCGGGATGAGCGTCGGCAGGCCGATGCCGAGGTTCACGTATTGCCCGTCGCGCAGTTCGAGCGCGGCGCGAGCGGCCATCTGGTTGCGGTCGAGGGCCATGTCAGTTCCCGTTCTCGCTGGAGGGGGCTGCGGTCGCGGAGGCGCCGGCCTGCTGCGGGCGCGGGCGCACGGTGCGCCGCTCGATCCGCTTCTCCGTCACGGTCGCCTCGACGACCCGGTGCACGTGCACGCCCGGCAGCTGCACGCTCGCCGGCGCGATCTCGCCGGGCTCGACGATCCGCTCCGCCTCGAGCACGCAGATCCGTCCGGCCATCGCGGCGAGCGGGTTGAAGTTCATCGCCGAGCCGTTGAAGACCGCGTTGCCGTGCCAGTCCGCCACCGCGGCCCGCACCAGCGAGAAGTCCGTGACGATAGCCTGCTCCAGGATGTACTCGCGATCGCCGAAGCTGCGCACCTCCTTGGGCGGCGAGGCGACCGCCACCGAGCCGTCGGAGGCGTACTTCCACGGCAGCCCGCCTTCGGCCACCTGGGTGCCGACCCCGGTCGCGGTGTAGAACGCCGGGATTCCGGCGCCGCCCGCGCGCAGCCGCTCCGCCAGCGTGCCCTGCGGCGTGAGCTCCACCTCCAGCTCGCCGGACAGGTACTGCCGCGCGAACTCCTTGTTCTCCCCAACGTAGGAGCTGGTCATCCGGGAGATCCGGCCCGCCTCCAGCAGCAGGCCAAGGCCCCAGCCGTCCACCCCGCAGTTGTTCGACACGACCCGCAAATCCGTCGCGCCCCGCGTGAGCAGCGCGGCGATCAGGGTGGACGGGATGCCGCAGAGGCCGAAGCCCCCCACGGCGATACTCGCCCCGTCCGCAATGTCGGCCACGGCCTCGGCCGCGGTGACCACCTTGTCCATCGAGCCCATCCCTAACTTGTAGCGGCCCAATCCTCGTTGACGGCGAAGCCGCTGCGTGTGACTCGCTACGTCCTTGTGGGAGGCGAGTTCCTGCGAACGACTCTAGCCAGTGAGCTGTCGGTCGCGAGTCTCGGCCGGGCCGCCGGTCGATCGGATGGCGGACGCGCACATGCGGACCGCCGCGAGTATGGCGGCGCGCTCCATGGGTGCGGATCGCCGCTGTTCCTAGGGTTCCGGCAGCGCACTGAATCCGCCCACCGCGACAGCCGGACCCGACCTCTCGAAGGAGCAGCAACGATGCGCTCTGTTTCCCCTCGCCGCCTCGGCGCCGGGCTGGCCGCGGCCGCCCTGGCCGCCGCGGCCGCGGGCTGTGCCTCACCCACCTCGGCGAGCGGCGGCGGCAGCGGCGGCGGCCCGGCCGCGAGCGCCGACGTCAAGATCGGGATCATCACCGCGAAGTCCGGCCCGTTCGCGTCCTACGGCGCCGAGTACCTCGCCGGGCTCACCGCCGGACTCGACTACGTCACCCACGGCACCGGAAAGGTCGCCGGGCACAAGATCGACCTGACGGTCGAGGACGACGCGGACAACCCGACCACGGCGGTCTCCGAGGCCAAGGACCTGATCGGCCAGGGCGTGACGCTGATCGGCGGCTCGGTCGACTCGGCGATCGCGCTGCAGGTCGCCGCCGTGGCCGCGCAGAACAAGGTGCTCGACATCGCCGGGCCCGCGGCCACGGACAAGCTCGACGGGCTCAACCGCTACACCTTCCGCTCCGGCCGCGAGTCGTATCAGGACATCGCCACCGCCGGCACCTTCGTCGGCGATCTGACCGGCAAGAAGGTCGTCGTGCTCGCGCAGAACAGCGAGTTCGGCACGGCGAACGCCACCGGCGTCAAGGCGGTGCTCGGCGCGAAGGGCGCCGCGGTCTCCAGCGTCCTGGTGCCGCCGACCGCGACCGACTTCACCCCGTTCACCCAGCAGGTGCTCGCGGCGCACCCCGACCTGCTGTTCGTGGCGTGGGCGGGAAGCAACGCCACGCAGCTGTGGACGGCGCTCGACCAGCAGGGCGTGCTCTCCGCGACGCAGGTCGTCACCGGCCTGGCGAACACGGCCACCTATCCGGCGACCGGGCCGGCCGGCTCGAAGATCGAGTTCCTGGCGCACTACTTCGCCGGGGCGGGCGGCAACAACCCGATCGAGGCGGCGATGACCGCGAACGTGCGCAAGGCCGGCGGGACCGTGGACCTGTTCACCCCGGACGGCTTCACCGCGGCCCAGATGTTCGCGCACGCCATCGAGGCCGACCCGGTGAGCGTCGACAAGCAGATCAAGGCGCTGGAGGGCTGGAGCTTCCAGGGCGTCGCCGGGCAGTACACGGTCCGCGCCGCCGACCACGCGCTGCTGCAGCCGGAGTTCCAGGCGAAGCTGAGCGGCGCGGGCACCGCCTGGACGGCGCAGCTGGTCAAGAGCGTGGACCCGGCCGCCATCGCCCCGCCGCCGCCCGCGGCGCCGGCCTGGCCGACGTCAGGATCCTGATGGAGTCGGTGATGGAGAATCCCTCGGCGGCCGCCGCACCGGCCGCCGAAGGCGCGCCCGGCGCTCAAGGCGACGACGCCCGCGCTCGTGATGCCCGGCCCGGTGACGCACAGCGCGGCTGGGCCGGGCCCGGGCAACGGCCGGTCCCCGCGCTCGCGATCGAGGAGCTGACCTGGCGGGTCGGCGGCCGCGCGATCGTCGACCGGGTCGGCTTCGCGGCCGAGCCCGGCGAACTGCTCGCCGTCATCGGACCGAACGGGGCCGGCAAGACCTCGCTGTTCAACCTCATCAGCGGTCTGCTTCGCCCGGACGAGGGCCGGATCGCGCTCGGCGGCCACGACGTGACGCGGCTGCCGACACACCGCCGCGTGCGCCACGGCCTCGGCCGGACCTTCCAGACCTCCAGCGTCTTCCCGGGCCTGACCGTCGCCGAGAACGCGCAGCTCGCCGCGCAGGTGGCGCTCGCCGGACCGCTCGGCTGCCTGGCCGTGTGGCGCAGGATCGGCCGCCCGGCGCGGGAACGCGCGGCGCAGGCGCTGGAGCGCTGCCGCCTCGGCCACCGCGCCCTTGCCTGCGCCGGCTCGCTCTCGCACGGCGAGAAACGCAAGCTCGAACTCGCGATCCTGCTCGCGGCCGGGCCCTCGGTGCTGCTGCTCGACGAGCCGATGGCCGGCATGGCGATGGAGGAGGTCCCGGAGCTCACCGAGCTGATTCGCGAGGTGCACCGGGACGGGGCCACGATCCTGATGGTCGAACACCACATGGAGGTCGTGCTCGGCCTGGCGCAGCGGGTCGCGGTGCTGCACCACGGCGCGCTGCTCGCCTGCGACCGGCCGGCCGTCGTGGTCGACGACCCGACGGTGCGCGAGGCGTATCTGGGAGAGCCGCTGTGACATATCAGAGTTCGGTTGATCAGGTTGTGGCTGACCGCGCGCCGACGGCTACCGAGCCGATTCTGCGTGTCAGCGGTCTGACCGTGACGCTGGGCGGCAGCGCCATCCTGCACGGCGTCACCTTCGACGTGGCCGCTACCGGAGTCACCGCGCTGCTTGGCCGCAACGGCGTCGGCAAGACGACGACGGTGAAGTCGGTCCTCGGGCTGCACCCGATCGGCGGCGTGGTCAGCTTCGCCGGAACGGATCTCAGCACCCTGCCGACGCACCGGATCGCCCGGCTCGGCATCGGTTACGTGCCCGAGGACCGCGCGGTCTTCGCCGGCCTCACCGTCGAGGAGAACCTGCGGCTGGCCGAGCCGGCCCGCGCGGCGCCGCGCTACGACTTCGTGTACGAACTCTTCCCGGTACTGCGCGAGCGCGCCCGCCAGCCCGCCGGCACGCTCTCCGGCGGCGAGCAGCAGATGCTCGCGCTCGGGCGGGTCCTGCTCGGCCCGGCCCGGCTGCTGCTGATCGACGAGCCGACCAAGGGCCTCTCCCCGAAATACGCCGGGCAGGTCGCGCTCGCGCTTGGACGCATCGCGCAGCAGGTGCCGATCCTGCTCGTCGAGCAGAACCTCGCAGTCGTGCGGCGGATGGCGCGCGACGCGGTCGTGCTCGACATGGGACGGGTCGTGCACACCGGCGACGCCCGGGACCTGCTCGCCGACCCGAGCCTGACCAACCGGCTGCTCGGCGTGTCCGCGGCACCGGTGCATTCGACGACTGCGAAACCCGCACCGGCGGCCGCACCGGCCGCCGACCTCGAGGCAGGTGCATGGTGAGCACCCTGATTCTGCTGTCCGCGACCGGCCTCGGCCTCGCCGCGCTCTACTTCCTGGTCGCCTCCGGCCTCTCGCTCATCTTCGGGCTGATGGACGTGCTCAACTTCGCGCACGGGGCCTTCGTCGCGGTCGGCGGCTACGCGGCCTGGACCGTGGCCGACCACGTCGCGGGCGGCTTCGGACTCGGGTTGGCTCTCATCGCCGCGGTGGCCGGCGGCGCGGCGCTCGCCGCCCTCACCGAGCTTTTCATCATCAGGCCCCTGTATGCGCGGCCGCTCGACCAGGTGCTCGCGACGGTCGGCCTCGGGCTCGCGATTCCCGCGCTGCTGCAAGCGGTCTGGGGCGCCGACCCGCGCACCTGGACCCTGCCCGGGTGGCTGGCCGGCACCGTCAACCTCCTCGGCGCGCACATCCCGACGGTGCGCTTCGTGCTGATCGCCGCGGCGCTCGCGCTGCTCGGCGGCCTGCGGCTGCTGCTCGCTCGCACCCGCGCGGGACTGGTCGTGCGTGCGGGTGTCGAGAACCGGGAAATGGTCGCGGCGCTCGGCATCGACGTGCACCGCGCGTTCACCGGAGTCTTCGCGCTCGGCGGAGCCGCCGCAGGCCTGGCCGGGCTGCTCGACGGCCTGTACCAGGGATCGATCTCGCCCGGCGACGGCACCTCGCTGCTGATCTTCGCGTTCGTCGTCGTGGTGCTCGGCCGGATGGGCTCGCTCACCGGGACCGCCGTGGCCTCCGCTGCGGTCGGGCTGGTGCAGCAGTTCGCCAACTACCTCTCGCCGAACCTCGGCGACGAGTCCGTCGTCATCCTGCTGGCCGCGGTCCTGTTGCTGCGCCGGCGCGACCTTAAGGGCAGGCCGGCATGAGCCCGAATAGACCACTGATTCCCGCGAGAGCGACGAGCGCGATCGCTTCGAGCGGCGGGACGGCCCGACGCGCGGCGCTCGTCGTGCTCGCACTGGTGCTGCTCTATGCGATCCCTTACTCGACCGTCCAGCTGCCCGGAGTCTTCGACGGACCGCTCGACTCGCCCGGCACCCTGCAACTGCTCGCCGTGTGCCTGGTCTTCGCAGGGCTCGCACTCAGCTACGACCTGCTGTTCGGGCACACCGGCATCATGTCCTTCGGCCACGGCCTGTTCGTGACCGGCGGCATGTACGTCACCACCATCCTGGTCGACCACGCCGGATACAGCCTGCTGATATCCGCGCTCGCCGGACTCGGCGTCGGCCTGGTCGCGGCGGTCGTGCTCGGCGCGGTGGCGCTGCGCGTGGACGGCATCGGGTTCGCCATGGTCACGCTCGCCTTCGGCCAGGCCGTCTCGCTGCTGGTGGTCTCCGGCTCGCCCGCGCTGACCGGAGGGGAGCAGGGCCAGACGCTCAACGCCGCCGCCGTCCCGGCCGCGCTCTCCGGCATCCGCAACACCGCCAACCTGTACTGGCTCGCCCTCGCCTACCTGGCGTTGTGCGCGGCCGTGGTCTGGTGGCTGACCACATCCATACCCGGCCGGATGATGCGCGCGGTGAAGGAGAACCAGCAACGCGTCGAGGTGCTGGGCCTGAACCCGTACCTGTTCAAGCTGCTCGCGTTCGTGATCGCCGGAGTGCTGGCCACCGGCGGGGGAGTGATTTATCTGTTGCTGCTCGGCGGCGCGACGCCCACCGTGTCCGGATCGGACTTCACGCTCGGCCTGCTGGTCATGGTGGTGCTCGGCGGCGCGGGGCGCCGATGGGGCGTAGTCGCCGGGGGAGTGCTGTACGCGTACGCCGATCAGTCGCTCACCCGGCTTTCCGGCTCCTCCTCCGTGGCCTCGCTCCCCGGCCTTCTGCGCGGCCCGCTGCAGCAGCCACTCTTTTTGTTAGGAGTTTCGTTCGTGGCGGTGGTGTTTTTTCTCCCGGGTGGACTCGCCACGTTGCCTGCGCGCCTGCGCGCCTCGACCATGCCCATGAGAGGTATGCCGATAACCAGGCGGCACCGCGCAAAGCGCGACGCCGTGAACGCGAAAAGCCGGGAAGAGGTGGCGCCGCGTGGCTGACTTCCGCGATTTCGAGGAATACCAGATACCGGTCAGGGGCGGGGATCTGGCCGTGCTGCGCTGGGCCGCGGCAGAGCCCGGCGCGCCGACCGCCGTACTGGTGCACGGCATCACCGCGAACGCCCTGGCCTGGGCCGCGGTCGCCGAAGCCGTCGATCGCCGGGTCAACCTCCTCGCCCTCGACCTGCGCGGCCGCGCCTACTCCCGGGACATAGCCGCGCCCTGGGGACTCGATGCCGACGTGGACGACGTCATCGCCGTCCTCGACCACGCCGGGCTGGACCGAGCAGTGCTCGTCGGGCACTCCCTCGGCGCGTTCATCGTCTGCGCGCTCGCCGCGCGGCATCCCGACCGCGTGGAATCGCTCGTCGCGGTGGACGGCGGCGCCAGGCTTCCGCTCGTCTCCGGCATCGACGATCCCGACGAGCTGCTGGAATTCACGGTCGGCCCCGCGATCCGCAAGCTGCACATGACCTTCGCCGACGGCGAGGCATACCTGGACTTCCACCGGGAGCATCCCTCGTTCATCGGCCATTGGAGCCCGCAACTCGTCGCATATCTGGGCCGCGACACCCTCTGGCTGCCCGACGGCAAGGTCATCTCCTCATGCATCGAGGACGCGATACGGGCAGACGGACGACAGTTGATCACCGACGACTTCGTCAGCGAGGCGATCAACACCGCGACGTGCCCGGTGACACTCCTCTACGCGGAGCGCGGCATTCTCAACCAGCCGCACGGCTTCTACGACCACGACATCCTCACGGCGGCCGGTATCGACCGCGCTCGGGTAACCGCCACGCTGATATCAGACACCAATCACTACACGATCATCGGACCCGGCGTCGGCGCCGATACGGTGGCCGCCGAATTGATCCGGCACGCCGAACACAAACAACGCGGTCGCGCGAACAACACTGCCGCGCCGCCTGAAGTGGCGGCATAACACATGATGAAAGCGCGAAATCCCGCCTAAGGTCACGGCCTGGAAAGGCCACACCCACCGGCGAAAGGCATTTCGTGCAACCAAAGTCGTTTGCGCGCCGCCCGCCGACCCGCGCCTCCCTCGCGCTGGCCGTCGTGCTCGCCGCACTCACCGCGTTCCTCGTCGCCACCGGCTCGGGCCAGCGTGCCCAGGCCGCCGGCTCGCTGACCCAGGTCTCGAACTTCGGCTCGAACCCGGGCGCGCTCCAGATGTACGACTACATCCCCGCCTCCGCCCAGCCGAACGCCCCGCTCGTGGTCGCCCTGCACGGGTGCACCCAGCAGGCGTCCGACTACTACAACGACTCCGGCTGGCCCAAGTACGCCGACCAGTGGGGCTTCGACCTGGTCTTCCCGCAGCAGACCTCCGCGAACAACTCCCTCGAGTGCTTCGACTGGTTCACCTCCTCGGACGACACCCGCGGCAACGGCGAAGCCGCCTCGATCATCCAAATGGTCCAGTACATGCAGGCGCACTACTCGATCGACGCCTCCCGGATCTACGTCACCGGGCTGTCCGCCGGCGGCGGGATGACCGCCGACCTGCTCGCCGACTACCCGGACGTGTTCGCGGCCGGCTCGGTCGACTCCGGCCTTCCGGCCCAGTGCGCCACCGGCGGCAGCACCAGCGCCTCTCCCTGCCAGTCCGGCACGGTGAACAAGACCGTCGCGCAGTGGGCCGCGCTGGCGACCAACTCAGATCCCGGATACAGCGGCCCCTGGCCGCGCGTCGCCATCTGGCAGGGCACGAGCGACTACACCGTCAACCCCGCCAACGCGACCGATCTGATGGACCAGTGGACCGGCGTGTGGGGCATCAGCCAGACGGCTTCGTCTACCGCATCGCTGCCCGGCGGTACCACCGAGAGCATTTACAACGACGCGAGCGGTAAGCCCGCAGTCGAGATGTACATGATCTCCGGCATGGGCCACGGCCTGGCAGTTAACCCCGGCTCAGCAACCGCACAGTGCGGTACGACCGGCGCGTACTTCCTCAACTACATCTGCTCGACGTACTACACAGCACTCTTCTGGGGCCTCAACGGATCCGGCTCCGGGTCCTCGTCGAGCGCGACAGCGTCGCCGTCTACCTCACCCACGCCGTCGGCGTCCGCATCGCCGTCATCGAGCCCGTCCTCGACGTGGAGCCCGAAGTGCTTTACCGAGAACAACTATCAGCAAACCGTTGACGGGCACGCGTACCAGTCCGGCGGGTACACGTACGCCAACGGCTCCAACCAAAACATGGGCCTGTGGAACATCTACACGGTCCACACCCTGGAGGAGACGAGCTCGGGCTACTACGTGATCGCCGACTCACACTGCCCGTAGCAGCACGCGTACACGCCCGAGCGCGTCCTAGGCGTCACAGCAACTGGTGCAACCGCAACGCCAGCTGTAGCTCTAGGGCGCGCTCGGGGCAGTTCCAATCCGCGCCAAGCAGCTGCGCGATCCGATCCAAACGCTGCGTCACGGTGTTGACGTGGACGTGCAGGACATCCTTAGTCCGCATCAGATTCCCGCCGCAGCCGAAGTACGCATCCAGCGTGTGCACCAACTCAGTCGACCGCCGAGCGTCATAGTCGAGCACAGGCCCGAGCGTCGCCTGTACGAACGCCGGAACATCCGACTTGCGCGGCTCCGTGCCGCCGAGCAGCAGCCCGACGAAACCCAGGTCACGCGTGGACGCCGCGTCGCCGATCCGGCCGAGAGCCTGAAGCGCGGCCAGGCAGCGAGCCGCCTCGGCATGCGCGGCGGCGAAGGCAGCCGGCCCGCGGACCGGACCCGCCGCGCCTGCCGTGACCGGCCGCTGAATCGCGCCATGCAGATGGTGCACCACGTCGCGTGCCACGCCGGTCGCATCCGAGCCGGGCAGCAGCAACACCGTGGTGCCGCCACGCTCGCCGGCCAGGCCGCGGTTGGTCGCCGCCAGGTGCGCGGCCGCCGAGGCGAGGCGTTGGCGGTCGGCGTCCTGTGCGTACGCCGCGACGGCGATGTAAGGCACGTCGAGATCCGCGCCGAGCCTGCGTGCCCGCTCCCGCAGCGACTCCAGGCTCGGCTCGCCCCGGTCGGACGCGGTCAGCAGGTCCGCCACCAATTCGCCGCGTACCCGATGCTCCGCCTCCTGCACCGAGCGCTCGATCAGCAGCCGCAGCGCCGTCATCGTCGCCGCGCGCTCCAAGATCCGCTGGTCCGCGCCCTCCAGATCCAGCTCGGGCCGCCCGCGCAGCACCATCGCGCCCAGCCGCTCCTGGCCCGCGGTCACCGCCGCCACCCAGAGCCGGCCGGCCGGCAGCGCGCGACCGGTCTTCGCCGACTGCGCCGCGGCCGAGTCAACCGCGTCGCGTTCGTCCGGTTCAAGCAGCCCGCACAGGCAGCGCCCGGTGTCATCCACGATCGCGACCGAGCCGCCGAGCAGTTCGGCGACGGACGCTGCCAACTCGCCGAGGCCGGCGCCACGCAGCAGCAGACCGGTCAACGCCTCATGGGCTTCCGCGGCGCGCTCTACGGAAGCGCTGTGCGCTTGAATGGTGCGGCTCGCCTCGGCCAGCTCCGCGAGCGCCGCCTTGGTCTCGGCCAGTTGGTTCGCTGACTCGATCGCGATCGCCGCATGCGTGGCCAGCGAACTGAGCAGCGCGATCTCGTCCCGGCTGAACGGCCGAACCCGCCGGTCGGAGGCGAACAGCACGCCGATCACGCGCCCGTTGGACAGCAGCGGCACACCGAGAATCGCGACCAGGCCTTCTTCGTGCACTGCCGCGTCGATCGAGCGCGTGTGGTTGAACTGGGCGTCGTTCAGGTAGTCCGCGGTGACGTAAGGCGAGGCGGTCTGCGCGACGAGGCCACCCAGCCCCTCGCCCATGCCGAGCCGCACCTGTTGAAACTTCGCCGAGACCGAGCCGTCGGTCACCCGCATATACGTGTCGTCTGCGGCAGGGTCGTTCAGCGTGAGGTACGCGACGTCGGTATTCAACAGCTTGCGTGCCCTCACGACGATCGCACGCAGTACCGAATCCAAGTCGCGTAGACCCGCCAAGTCGCTGGCGGTCTCGAACAGCGCGGCCAGTTCCGTCTCTCGGCGCCGCTGTTCACGCAGCGTCGCACGCACGCGCAAGGCAAGCGTCCGGGCTCGCTCCAACCGGGCGATCGCCTCGGGGCCGGCGCCGTCGTCATGTGCGCGGGCGAGCGGGGCGTCGTACTCGACGGCAGAGGCGTCCTGGACCAAGAGGCTGAGAAACGGCAGCTCGGCATCGGCCGATGTCCCGCCTGAAGCTCCCGCGCCCGCTGCGGCGTTCGCGGTAGCCGTGCCGGTGAGGTCCCTCTTGGCGTTAACGTCCATTGCCGTCTTCCATTCACCCTCGCGCGACCCAGTGTGGTCGGGAGCTACTGCGCGGTCCAGGCCCCGTCGACGGCGAGCGACGCGCCGTTGATGAAGGAAGCACCGGGGGAGCACAGGTACACGGCCAGCTGCGCGACCTCGGCCGGCTCGATCAGCCGCTTCGTCGCCGACCTGGCCAGCAGCACCTCGCCGATGACCCGGTCCTCCGGTATGCCGTGCGCGGCCGCCTGTTCCGCGATCTGCCGTTCGACCAGCGGCGTGCGGACATAGCCGGGATTAATGCAGTTCGAGGTCACCCCGCGCGGCCCGCCCTCGACCGCCACCACCTTGGAGAAGCCTTCGAGCGCGTGCTTCGCCGTCACATAGCCCGCCTTGTACGCCGAGGCGCGCAACCCGTGCACCGAGGAGATGTTCACGACCCGGCCCCAGCCGCGCTCGTACATCCCCGGCAGCGCGCCGCGCACCAGCCGAAACGGCGCCTCGACCATCACGGCCAGCATCCGCCGGAAGGTTTCCGGCGGAAACTGCTCGACCGGCCGCACCACCTGGAAGCCGGCGTTGTTCACGATGATGTCCGCGTCGGCAGCCAGGACGGGCAGCGCGTCCAGCTCGGCCAGATCGACCCCCCGCCCCTCACCGCCGATCGCCGCCGCCACCTCGGCGGCCCCGGCCTCGTCCAAGTCCACCGCGCGCACCCGCGCTCCGGCCGCCGCGAACGCCACGGCGCACGCCCGCCCGATCCCGCTCGCGGCGCCGGTGACCAGCGCGGTGCGGCCGGTCAGGTCCACCTTGTCGGTCTCGGGCGCCAGATCCACCGTCGTCATGGTCCCGACCGTAGGGTCACGCCGCGGTCACGCGCATGTGGGCGCCCCACATACTCCGACCGGAACCTGTAGGGCGTCGCCGCACGCGGTAACGCAGAGTTCGACTTCGTACCGCGGATGGCGGCAGGCGACAGGATCAGAAATCAGGGGGTTGCGGTGACGTACTCGGAGTTCGGCTGCGCCGGGTGCTGCGCCGCCGCGTGGTGCCGGGCGAGCGTGGACACGGTGAGACTCGCCACCGCGGTGGCCGTTCCGCAGCACGCCGCAGTCCCGATCAGCTGCGTCGCGGTGTGATGCGCGAAACCGAGAATGATCGCGGCCTCGATCACGATCCCGCCGAAGACCAGCCAGCCGATCACGTGCGAACGCCGGGCGACCGCGTCCAGCAGCGCGAGCTGTACCAGTGCTTGCGTGGCTCCGGCCAGCGCGAACAGCCAGGCCGCCGAGGCGAGGTCGAAATGCGCGCCCGCGCCGCCGAGGTACTTGGCGCCGAAGGCGATGCGGATTATCGGACTGGCGGCGAAGAGCGTGCACGCGACGATGAACAGCCCGATTCCGACCGAAAGCACCACCGCGGTCGTGAGCGCCTTGCGCCGGGTCTCCGGGACGGCGAGCTTCGGATACGCCAGCACGCCGACGAACTGCGGACCGAAATAGCCTGCACGGGTGAACAGCGCGCCCGCCTGATAACGGCCGAGCACGTCCCCGTTGAAGTAGTGCGCGGCGAGCAGGCCGTCGAGCAGCGAGAGGACGAGTACCGCACCGAGACTCCACGATGCGGTGCCCAGCTCGTGTACGTATCCGAGGCCGCGGACCAAATGCGGCTTGCCGACAATGTCAGCCAGCCCGTAGTGCGCTGCCGCCGCCGTCGCGAACCAGGAGGCGGCCACGACGCCCATGATCAGGCCCGGTCGCGCGCCCGCCGCGCCCGCGACGACACCAGCCAGCAGCTTCGCCCCGTTGAAGCCAACGAACAGCACCGAGAAGGCGCGGAACCGCGAGCTGCCCTGCGCGACGCCCAGGTAGCAGAAGATCAACGCGTTCGGGACGAGGCTCAGCGCGGTCCACGCGACCTCGCCCGTGGACACCGCGGGCAGCAGCGCGGACACCGCCGGGGCCAGCGCCGCGAGCAGCACCGTCGTGCCCAGCCCGACCAGCAGCGACCAGCGCACCAGCGGCCCGGTCAGCGCGCGCAGCCCCGGGGTGTCGAGCGGCCCGGCGCTGGCGATCCGGCGCGCCGTGACCGCCTGGATCGCCGTCGCCGGGATCGAGGCCACCAGCGAGATCATCAGCAGCGAGCCGATCTGCCCGTAACCGGTCTGGTCGAGCAGGTGGGCCAGCGCGAAGCTGAAGCCGTAGGACAGCACGCTGCCGACCAGTGTGCCGACGGCGACCAGGAGGGCGTTGTCGGCGAGGTGGCGGCGGGCCATGGGCGGCGCCCCTTCCGGGAAAGCGGTCGCGGGAGGTTCGTGCCTGCCGGTCCCGCGAGTGTCGGCTCAGGACTGTATCCGCACCGCTGCGCCGGTACCAGCCGCCCGGCGCTTACCGCAGCGCAGTCGACGAGGAAGGCAGCGGCCGCTAACGCTTCTCGGTCACGAAGATCGCGGTGCCGGGGACCAGCCGCCCGCGCAGCTTCGACCAGCCGCCGCCCCACCGGTCGTCCATGTCCTCCGGATACTCCGGCTCGACGAGATCCAGCAGTACGAGGCCGGCGGCGGTCAGTTCACGCACCCGGTCGCCGAGCGTCCGATGGTGCTCCACGTACGTCGCGACGCCGTCCTCGTCCTGCTCCACGTAAGGGCGCCGATCGAAGTAGGAGTCGCGGATGCGTAGGCCGCCCTCACCGCCATCGTCCGGCAGACACCAGCGGAAGGGATGCGTTACCGCGAACACCCACCGGCCGCCCGGCCGCAGCACCCGCGCGACCTCACGCATCACGGAAGCCGAGTCCGCGACGAACGGCACGGCTCCGAACGCCGAACATGCGATATCAAACGACTCGTCCGCAAACGGGATGACCGTCGCGTCAGCCTGCACCAGGCGCAGCGGCGGCTCGCCAAGGCTCTCGTCGATACGCCTCGCGTGTTGCAGTTGGCGCCACGACAGGTCGAATGCCACGACGTCCGCACCCTGCTTCGCCAGCCAGCGAGAACACTGCGCCGCGCCGCAGCCGACCTCGAGCACCCGTTTGCCGGATACCGCGCCGAGCAGCCGTGCATCGTCCTCGTATAAACCCTCCGGTCCCCACAGGAACCGCGCGTCGCCGAGGAACGCGCCATGCTCGTCCTGATACCAGTCCGACGCGCCGTCCCACCACCGCCGATTAGCCCGAACGGTCTCCGAATCACCCGCCTGACGCCGAGTCACGAACTCGCGCCGGTCCTCGCTCGCCTCACCCATGCCGCCGCCCTTCCAAAAGCACAGCCCGACACGCTATCTTGCGGTGGTCCGCACAGCACGCTCATAACGTGTCACCCCGCCGTGTATCGGTTCGGTGTGATCGCACCAAGCTCGATTGACCATGGAAGCGTGCGGCCCGTATCCTGGCTGTTGCGCTGCGGACCCGTGTGGCTTCGGACCGAGGGGGCCGCACCGACTTTCGAACCGCTCAGTTCCCGAGTCAGGCTCCGCCGCGTGTGTCATCCGACCACATATCCGTATCCGGAGCCCTTTCCCCCATGACGAGCAGCACCGAGACCGTCCGAACCCCACAAGTCGCGATCAACGACATCGGTTCGGAGGAGGCCTTCCTCGCCGCGATCGACGAGACCATCAAGTACTTCAACGACGGCGACATCGTCGACGGCACCATCGTGAAGGTCGACCGGGACGAGGTCCTGCTCGACATCGGCTACAAGACCGAGGGCGTCATCCCGTCCCGCGAGCTGTCGATCAAGCACGACGTGGACCCGCACGAGGTCGTCTCGGTGGGCGACCACGTCGAGGCCCTGGTCCTCCAGAAGGAGGACAAGGAAGGCCGGCTGATCCTGTCCAAGAAGCGCGCTCAGTACGAGCGGGCCTGGGGCACGATCGAGAAGATCAAGGACGAGGACGGGATCGTCACCGGCACCGTCATCGAGGTGGTCAAGGGCGGCCTGATCATCGACATCGGCCTGCGCGGCTTCCTGCCCGCCTCGCTGGTGGAGATGCGCCGGGTGCGCGACCTGCAGCCCTACGTCGGCAAGGAGCTCGAGGCCAAGATCATCGAGCTGGACAAGAACCGCAACAACGTGGTCCTGTCCCGCCGCGCCTGGCTCGAGCAGACCCAGTCCGAGGTGCGCCAGACCTTCCTCACCACCCTGCTCAAGGGCCAGGTGCGCAACGGTGTGGTGTCCTCCATCGTCAACTTCGGCGCCTTCGTGGACCTGGGCGGCGTGGACGGCCTGGTGCACGTCTCCGAGCTGTCCTGGAAGCACATCGACCACCCCTCCGAGGTCGTCGAGGTCGGCCAGGAGGTCACGGTCGAGGTCCTGGACGTGGACATGGACCGCGAGCGGGTCTCGCTCTCGCTCAAGGCCACCCAGGAAGACCCGTGGCAGCAGTTCGCCCGCACCCACCAGATCGGGCAGGTCGTGCCCGGCAAGGTCACCAAGCTGGTGCCGTTCGGCGCGTTCGTCCGGGTGGACGAGGGCATCGAGGGCCTGGTGCACATCTCCGAGCTGGCCGAGCGGCACGTGGAGATCCCCGAGCAGGTCGTGCAGGTCGGCGACGAGATCTTCGTCAAGGTCATCGACATCGACCTGGACCGCCGCCGCATCTCGCTCTCGCTCAAGCAGGCGAACGAGGGTCTGACCGGCGACGCGAACGTCGACCAGTTCGACCCGACGCTGTACGGCATGACCGCCTCGTACGACGCCGAGGGCAACTACGTCTACCCCGAGGGCTTCGACCCGGAGACCGGCGAGTGGCTCGAGGGCTTCGACGCCCAGCGCGAGGAGTGGGAGCGCCAGTACGCCGAGGCGCAGGCCCGCTTCGAGCAGCACCAGCGGCAGATCTCCGAGGCCCGCAAGGCCGACGCGGAGGCCGCCGCGGCCGGCGGCGCCGCCGCTCCGGGCGAGGCCGCCCCGTCCAGCTACTCCTCCTCGGCCCCGGCCGAGAGCACCGGCGCGCTGGCCTCGGACGAGGCCCTGGCCGCGCTGCGCGAGAAGCTGGCCGGCGGCCAGAGCTGAACGGACGGCTCACCGCACCGCGGTAGCTGACTGAGCGTTGAATCGGGCGCTTGAGGGAATCCTGGCGATTCCCTCAAGCGCCCGTCGCCGTTCCGTGGGCGGTGCGCCGCTCGCGGCCCCTTCTGGCGGCTCGTCAGAACCGCGCTGACCACCGCTTCCCGGGATGCGTTCAGTAAGGTGAGGCCCCATGAGTGAGGCACGAACCGTCTTGGTCGGACTGACCGGCGGCATCGGTGCGGGTAAATCCACCGTTGCCCGACTGCTCGCCGACCGCGGCGCGTTGATCCTCGACGCGGACGTCGCCGCTCGCGAGGTAGTCGCTCCGGGCACCGAAGGCCTGGCAGCCATCGTCAAGGAGTTCGGCGATGCGGTACTTGCCCCGGACGGCGCCCTAGACCGCGCCGCTCTCGCCAACGTCGTATTCGCCGACCAGAGCCGGCGCGCGGTACTGAACGGCATCGTGCACCCGCGGGTACGCGCCTGGATGGCCGAACGGGTCATGGCCGCTCCCGAGGGTTCCGTCGTCGTTCAAGACATCCCGCTGCTGGTCGAATCCGGGCTGACCAGCCTGTTCGAACTCGTCATCGTCGTCGACGCGGCGGACGCGGTACGCATCGCCCGACTGGTCCGCGACCGCGGCATGACTGAGGCGGAAGCGTCCGCGCGTATCGCCGCGCAAGCCCCTCGTGAACGCCGCCTGGCCGCCGCTGACGTGGTTATCAACAACGACGGAACACCCGAGCAACTCGCCGATCAGGTGGCCGCGCTCTGGGACAGGATCGTGACATTACGCGGCACGCCCCGGCAGGTCTCGGATGACGTGCGGAAAGAGCCCGGCGGCGCCGGCTCGGCCCAGTCGGCCGAGTGGGGCCGACGGCCCCGATCCTGATAACCTCCGGTAGCCGTCTGTCCAGGCAGGACCGCGCGAACCGACGGACCGGGGCGCGGCGTCAGACCCGACGAGACTGTGTTTTCGCCCCGAGGTCCCCCGGCGGTGCTCCCGCCGTCGGCCGGACCGATCAATCTTGGGAGGGTGACGTGGTGACGATTCCCGCGCGGCAGCGCAGCCGGTCCGCGACCGCCTCCTCCGACGGCGCGGCCGAACCGGACGACGACGAGGGCGGCACGGTCCAGGTGACCGACCCCGGCGCCGGCTCCGCGTCCGCGGCGGACGACGGACCGGCCGAACCCGCACTGCTTCCGGTCCCGCTGGGCGTCCAGCACGCCGGCCCGGCGCCGGCCAGCGGCGTGAAGCTGGTGCGCGCGCTGGTGCGCGAGGCCAGGCCCAAGCAGTGGGTCAAGAACTTCCTGGTGCTCACCGCCCCGCTGGCGGCCGGCCGGATCAACGAATCCGCGGTGCTCAGCGCGAGCGGCATCGCGTTCGCCGCGTTCTGCCTCGCCGCCGCGGCCGTGTACTACGCCAACGACGCGCTCGACGTCGAGGCCGACCGGATGCACCCCAAGAAGCGGCACCGGCCGATCGCCGCGGGCCTCATCCCCATCCCGCTGGCCTGGGGCATGGTCGTCGTGCTCTCCGTCGCGGCGCTCGGCGTCGCGCTGGCCGCGAACCCGGCCACCGCCGCCGTCATCGCGGTCTATCTGGCCATGCACCTGTCCTACAGCGCCTGGTTCAAGCACATCCTGGTCCTGGACCTCGCGCTGGTCGCCGGCGGCTTCCTGCTGCGCGCGATGATCGGCGGCGTCGCGGCCGGCATCGGGCTGTCCCAGTGGTTCCTGCTGACCACGGCCTTCGGCTCGCTGTTCATGGTGGCCGGCAAGCGGCACTCCGAGATGATCCTCATGGGCGAGGCCGCCGCCACCACCCGCAAGTCCCTGGCCGCGTACTCCGAGTCATACCTGCGCTTCGTCTGGCAGATGGCCGCGGGCCTCACGATCCTCACCTACGCCCTGTGGGCCTTCAACCTGAGCCAGCACACCTCCGGGGTGAACTGGCACGAGATCTCGATCGTGCCCTGGTCCTTCCTCTTCCTGCGCTACGCCATGTTCGTCGACGCGGGCAGCGCCGGAGAACCCGAGGACGTCCTGCTCGGCGACCGGGTGATCATGGCCATCGCGGCGATCTGGCTCGCCTGCTTCGCATTGGGAGTGTTCTATGCCAGCTGAGCAGTGGTCCACCGGCGCCGGGCAGGGAGCGCTGCTCGCCCGGCCGGGCGCGGCAGACGCGGCCGCGGACTCCGAGGAAGGCCCGCGGCTGCTCAGTGGCTGGGGCCGCACCTCGCCCACGGTCGCCGAGGTCCTGCGCCCGCGCACGCGGGAAGAGGTCGCCGAGGCCGTCGCCACCGCCGGACCGCGCGGCGTCATCGCCCGCGGACTGGGCCGTTCCTACGGCGACCCCGCCCAGAACGCCGGCGGTCGCGTGCTCGACCTCACCGGCCTCAACCGCATCCTCTCGGTTGACCTAGAGACCGGGCTCGTTACCGCAGAGGGCGGCGTTTCGCTGCACGCCCTGATGCGTGCACTCGTGCCCTTCGGCTACTTCGTGCCGGTCACGCCCGGGACGCGGTACGTCACCGTCGGCGGCGCGATCGGCAGCGACATCCACGGCAAGAACCACCACGCCGACGGCTCCTTCGCGCAGCACGTCACCTCGCTCGACCTGCTACTCGCCGACGGCTCCGTCCGCACCGTGACCCCCGAGTCCGACCCGGAGCTTTTCTGGGCCACCGCCGGCGGCATGGGCCTGACCGGCATCGTGCTGTCCGCGACGATCCGCATGGTCCCGATCGAGACCTCGCGCCTCGCGGTCGACACCTTCAAGCTGCCGAACCTCGACGCGCTGATGGAGAAGCTGTCGGGCACCGACGCCGACTACCGCTACACCGTGGCCTGGATGGACTGCCTGGCCAAGGGGCCGAAGCTCGGCCGCGCGCTGCTGGACTGCGGCAACTTCGCCGCCCTGGACCAGCTCCCGGCCAAGCACCGCGGCGAACCGCTGGCGTTCTCCGCCAAGCCGATGGCCTCCACGCCCGACCTGTTCCCCTCCGGCCTGCTCAACCGCCGCACCATCGCGATCGCCAACGAGGTCTGGTACCGCAAGACCCCGTCCACGCACCACCACCTGGCCACCATCGGCGGGTTCTTCCACCCCCTCGACGGCATCCGCGACTGGAACCGGGTCTACGGCAAGGCAGGCTTCGTCCAATACCAGTTCGTCGTCCCGTTCAGCGCGGATGTGACGTTCCGTCGGATGGTCGAGCGGATCAGCCGCGTGCAGGCACCGTCGTTCGTCTCCGTGCTCAAGCGCTTCGGCAAGGGCTCGCCCGGCTACCTCTCCTTCCCCGCGGAGGGCTGGACGCTGGCGCTGGACTTCCCGACCGGCACGCCCGGCCTCGACCGGCTGCTCAACTGGCTCGACGAGCAGGTGCTGTCCGAGGGCGGCCGCGTTTACCTCGCCAAGGACGCACGCCTGGCGCCCGCTCATCTGCCCGCCATGTACGCGCGCCTCGACGACTTCCGCGAGGTACGTGCCAAGGTGGACCCGCACGGGGTGTTCGTCTCGGACCAGTCCCGCCGGCTCGCTCTCTAAGGAAGCTGACAGACCATGAAGGACGCGCTCGGTTCCGCCCAGTCCCTGCTGATCCTGGGCGGCACCTCGGACATCGCGCTGGCCACCGCCCGCCGGATGGCCGCGGGCAAGACCAAGCGGATCGTGCTGGCCGCCCGCCCCTCCGAGCGCCTCGACGCGGCGGCCGAGGACCTGCGCGCGTACGGCGCCGAGGTGGAGACCGTCGCCTTCGACGCGGCGCAGGTCGAGGAGCACGAGAAGACGCTCGGCGCGGTCTTCGCCGCCGGGGACGTGGACGTCGTGCTGCTCGCCTTCGGCGTGCTGGGCGATCAGGCCAGCGACGAGCAGGACCCGGTGGCCGCCGCGAAGGTCGCGCAGACCAACTACGTCGGCGCGATGTCCTCCGGCCTGGTGTGCGCCAACGCCCTCAAGAAGCAGGGCCACGGCTCGCTGGTGGTGCTCTCCTCGGTCGCCGGCGAGCGCGCCCGCAAGGCCAACTTCATCTACGGCTCGACCAAGGCGGGGCTCGACGCGTTCGCGCAGGGCCTCGGCGACTCGCTGCACGGCAGCGGCGTGCACGTCATGGTGGTACGCCCCGGCTTCGTCGAGACGAAGATGACCGCGGGCATGGAGAAGGCCCCGCTGTCCACCACCCCGGACGCGGTCGCCGACGCCATCATCTCCGGGCTGCGCCGCGGCGCCGAGATCGTCTGGGTCCCGGCCGCGCTGCGCTACGTCATGTCCGGACTGCGGCACCTGCCGCGCCCCGTCTTCCGCAAGGCCGCCCAGCGCTGAGCCCGGTCCTGCGGTTCGCCGCCGACCAGCACCGTCCCGGGTCCTCGCCCGTTGTCGGCGGGTCCGTCTACCGTTGTAGTCATGACTCGACCGTTGACCGACCTTGAGCGAAAAGTGGCGCCCTTCGAGGTCGTCAGCGAATACCAGCCCTCCGGGGACCAGCCGCAGGCGATCGCCGAGCTGGAGCGGCGGGTGCGCGCCGGCGAGAAGGACGTCGTGCTGCTCGGCGCGACCGGCACGGGTAAGTCCGCGACCACGGCCTGGCTGATCGAGCGGCTGCAACGCCCGACCCTGGTGATGGCGCCGAACAAGACGCTGGCCGCCCAGCTGGCCAACGAGTTCCGCGAGCTGCTGCCGAACAACGCCGTCGAGTACTTCGTCTCGTACTACGACTACTACCAGCCCGAGGCGTACATCGCGCAGACGGACACGTACATCGAGAAGGACTCCTCCGTCAACGAGGAGGTCGAGCGGCTGCGGCACTCGGCCACCAGCTCGCTGCTCACCCGGCGGGACGTGGTCGTGGTCGCCTCGGTGTCCTGCATCTACGGCCTGGGCACGCCGCAGGAGTACGTGGACCGGATGATCCGGCTCAAGGTCGGCGAGGAGTACGGGCTCGACCGGCTGCTGCGCAAGCTGGTCTCCATCCAGTACTCGCGCAACGACCTGGCCTTCACCCGAGGCACCTTCCGGGTGCGCGGGGACACGGTCGAGGTGTTCCCGGTCTACGAAGAGCACCCCGTGCGCATCGAGCTGTTCGGCGACGAGGTCGAGCGGCTGATGACCCTGCACCCGGTCACCGGCGAGGTGCTGACCGACGACGCGGAGCTCTACATCTTCCCGGCCACGCACTACGTGGCCGGCCCCGAGCGGATGGCCCGCGCGATCGAGGGCATCGAGGCCGAACTGGCCGACCGGCTGGCCGAGCTGGAGCGGCAGGGCAAGCTGCTCGAGGCGCAGCGGCTGCGCATGCGCACCACCTACGACCTGGAGATGATGCGCGAGGTCGGGTTCTGCAACGGCATCGAGAACTACTCCCGGCACATCGACGGCCGCGAGCCAGGCAGCGCCCCCAACACCCTGCTGGACTTCTTCCCCGAGGACTTCCTGCTGGTGATCGACGAGTCGCACCAGACGGTCCCGCAGATCGGCGCGATGTACGAGGGCGACGCCTCGCGCAAGCGGGTGCTGGTCGACCACGGGTTCCGCCTCCCCTCCGCCGTCGACAACCGTCCCCTGCGCTGGGAAGAGTTCGTCGAGCGCATCGGACAGACCGTCTACCTGTCCGCAACCCCGGGACCCTACGAGCTGTCCCAAGCCAGCGGCGTGGTCGAGCAGGTCATCCGGCCGACCGGCCTGATCGACCCCGAGGTCATCGTCAAGCCGACGCAGGGTCAGATCGACGACCTGGTACACGAGATCCGCACCCGGGCCGATCGGGACGAGCGGGTGCTGGTCACCACGCTGACCAAGAAGATGGCCGAGGACCTGACGGACTATCTGCTCGAGCTGGGCGTCAAGGTCCGCTATCTGCACTCGGACATCGACACGCTGCGCCGGGTCGAGCTGCTGCGCGAGCTGCGCCTCGGCGTCTTCGACGTGCTGATCGGCATCAACCTGCTGCGCGAGGGCCTGGACCTGCCGGAGGTCTCGCTGGTCGCGATCCTGGACGCGGACAAGGAGGGCTTCCTGCGCAGCGGCACCTCGCTGATCCAGACCATCGGCCGCGCCGCGCGAAACGTGTCCGGCCAGGTCCACATGTACGCCGACAAGATCACCCCCGGCATGGCCAAAGCCATCGACGAGACGAACCGGCGGCGAGCGAAGCAGATCGCGTACAACGAGGAACACGGCATCGACCCCACCCCGCTGCGCAAGCGCATCGCGGACATCACCGACTCGCTGGCCCGCGAGGACGCCGACACCAGGGAACTGCTCGGCGGCACGGCACGCCAGCGCGGTATGGGAAGAGGGGGCTCCGGCAAGGCGCCGGTCCCCGGCGTCGGGTCCAAGGGCGGGGTGTCGACGCTGGACTTCGTCGGAAAGCCGGCCGAGGAGCTGGAGGCGCTGATCGAGGACCTCAGCGCCCAGATGCACGCGGCGGCGGCCGAGCTGCGCTTCGAGCTGGCCGCGCGCTTCCGCGACGAGATCGGCGAACTGAAGAAGGAGCTGCGCGGCATGCGCGCCGCGGGAGTCTGACGCGGACTCAGGTGGGCGCCGGATCCCGACCCGGTCCGGCGCTGGTCCGACGAAGTGGATAGGCGGTGCCGGACAAGACCCTGGCGCGGCCCTAGTCGAAGAGGCGGCCGAGCAGCGCGCTCTGCCCGGCCGCCAGGACATGTGCCTTGCGCAGCGGAATCCAGAACAGCTCGAAGCGGATCGGCTCTCCCTTGCCGTCGCCCCGCTCCCAGCCGGTCCAGCGCTCGGGCAGTTCCGAGGCGTCCACCGACAACTGAAAGAAGAACCTGACGTACACGGCATCGGCGTAGGGCCGCGCGTCGTACTCGGCCACGCCGAGGAAGCGCTCGATGCGCAAGCCGCTCAGGCCGGTCTCCTCCTGCGCCTCGCGCAGCACGGCGGCTTCGGGCGGCTCACCCGGCCGCACGGAACCCGCCGGGACCTGAAGTCCGGACTCGAACGGCGTCGCGTCGTCGGCATGGGTGAACACGAGCAGTCGATCTTCGCGCACGATGTACGCCATGACCTTCAGCAGTCTGTCCATCGCGACAGGCTACGAAATACCAGCCCTGCGACGCGCCTGAGTTTCCCAACGCGCTTCGGCTGTTCGCGCGATTACCCGATCGGGAGCGTGAACCAGACGATCTTGCCTGACGCGGTGCGCCGATGGCCCCACCTGCCGGACAGCTCGTTGACCAGCAGGATGCCCCGGCCGCGTTCGGCCGTCGCGGACAGCTCCTGCAACTCGGGCGGATTGCGGGTCTGGTCGCAGACCTCGCACAGCAGCGCGTCCTCGTCCCGCTGCAGGCGCAGCCTGATCTCGCCGCCCGCGTGCTGGATCGCGTTCGTCACCAGCTCGCTGACCAGCAGCTCGACCGTCTCGGTGAAGGCGGTAAGCGACCAGGAGGCCAGGGTGTCGCGCACCAGGCGGCGGCAGTGCGCGACCTGCCTGGGCTCCCCGGGCAGCCGCCACGCGGCCGACCGGTCGGGCGGCAGCGGATGCACCCGGCTGATCAGCAGCGCGATGTCGTCCCGGTCCTTGGTCAGGTCCAGTTCCTTGACCACCTGGTCGCAGATCTCCTGCAGCGGCCGGCCCGGGTCGGCCAGATTCGCGCGCAGCAGGTTGAGCCCGGAGTCGATGTCACGGGCCTTGTTCTCCAGCAGCCCGTCCGTGCACAGCACGAACAGCGAGTCGTCCGGCAGCTCGATGTCGAGCGTGCCGAAGGTGCCCATCGCGCCGCCGAGGCCGAGCGGCAGGCCGGGGGCGACCTGGTGGAGCACCTCGGTCTTGCCGTCCGGGCGCACCACCAGCGGCGGCACATGCCCGGCCCGGGAGATCGAACACTGCTGCGTCGCCGGATCGTAGACCGCGTAGACACAGGTGGCGAACAGCGAGTCGTCGATGTCTGGCATCAGGTCGTCCAGGTGCGCCAGCACCTCGGCGGGCGGCAGGTCCACCGCCGCGAGGGTCCGGACCGCCGTGCGCAGCTGGCCCATCGCGCTGGCCGCCTGGATGCCGTGGCCCATCACATCGCCGACCACCAGCGCGACCCGGCCGCCGGACAGGGCGATCACGTCGAACCAGTCGCCGCCGACCACTGCCATGTCGCTGCCCGGAAGGTAGCGGTGCGCGATCTCAAGGCCGGCCGGGGCGGACAGCTTCGTCGGCAGCATCGCCTTCTGCATGCTGATCGCCGTGTGACGCAGTTGGTCGTGCAGCCGCGCGTTGTCCATCCAGATCGACGCGCGCGCCGCCACCCGCTCGATCGAGGCGATCTCCGCCGGGCAGAATCCGCCGCGTGCCGGATTGCGGGAGAACAGCATCACCCCGAGCACCCGGCCGCCGACGAGAAGCGGGGCGTAGACCGCGGGACGCCCGGCGAGCAGCTGGTCGACGTCCGAGCCGTCGGCGCTCGACGGGAGGGAGTGCATCGTGTCGATGATCACTTCATGCGACCGCATCGCCTTCACGCAGGGCGAATGCTCCGGCACCACGGTGACCCGTCCGACCGGCCAGGCCGTGCGCAGCCGCTCGGCCAGTGCGGCGTCCCAGGCGCTGAACGCGAGCCGGACCAGCCGGACCGGCCCGTCGCGCGGCTCGGCGGCCCCGGCGCCGCTCAGCACGCTCTCGCGCAGCAGGATCGAGGCGTGGTCGGCGAACCCGGGCACGACCAAGTCCACGACCTCTTGGGCGGTGATCGCCGGATCCAGCGTCGAGCCCACCCGCACCGCGAGTTCGTCGAGCGGATCCCAGCCCCCGCGACCCCGGCCGGCCCGCTCGCTCAAGGAACCGGGGATATCGTCCCGCTCGGCCGCCTCGTGCGCGAACCGGTCGCGGTGAAACGCGGCCTGCGTCCTGCGAGGGCCCGGGGATTCGCCTCCGGCGTCGCTCAGCGCGGTCTGACTGGCCGTCACCGGCGTCTCGATACCGGCTCGGTCCTCGATGGCAACGTTTCCCACGCCAGCCGCATCGCCTGGTGACTGCGCGGCCACGTCGTGGGACTGCTGGCCTTCGCCGCGTCCTCGCGCCGCGCTTCCGGCCCGTCGGCCGGACCCGGCCGCGTCGCGCTCCGTGGCCCTCGATCCGCCACGGCCACTCGGTCCGGCCCTGGTCGCGCCGACCTCGGGCGGCGTCGCGCGGTCGAGCCGCCCGGCTGCCAAAGCCGTCCGAACCGTGCTCTCCATGCCGTTCACGCCCACCTGCCTCCGCCCGGTCTTCGTCGCGCCGCCGGACGGGTTCGCCGACGTGCTCCGGGCCCGCGGCCGTGCTTGCCCGGTACAGTTCCCGGCCCGCGCATATCGCACAGTCCCGGGACGCCGCAGCCGCGATCCGATCCGGCGTCCTCCTGCGGTCCGCCGCCGCGCGTCCGCAGCCAAGAGTAGGCGGCCGGTTGCTCCGCGTACGCCGAATGGCCGATTTCTTCACCCGGGCGGATGAAGGGCCGCCCCTCGCGCACCTGTGCGAGAATGGATCTGCAAGGAGGGGAGTACTCCCTGACCTCAGCGGTGACGTCCGTCAACACGACCGGCGTCGCGGGCGTCGCAAGCGGCGGCCGCGGCCTCGATCCGGTGTCACCGGCCCCGCAGCGGCGGGGTGGAGGAGACCTCCGGTGA
>Ga0070739_10001839_pt1 | contig 30343 bp, 25 predicted proteins | sample Coa_R1_7_FD_66445 | JGI IMG/M metagenome (GOLD analysis project Ga0070739, IMG submission 66445) | Surface soil microbial communities from Centralia Pennsylvania, which are recovering from an underground coalmine fire - Coalmine... | ecosystem: Environmental > Terrestrial > Soil > Unclassified ...
ACGGCCGGCTGCGCCGGTGCCGCTACGGCGATGAGGTCGGCCCCACAGCGCTGCGCGGTGGCCAGGGTTACCGCCAGCGGATCGCCGAAGCTCACCGAGCGGCGCACGACCACGCCGGCGTAGGCAAGGTGGCTGCCCAGGCGCGCGAGGTAGTCCTGCCAGATGGCCTGCTCCTCGCGCAGGATCTCGTCCACGTGGATGACGCGGTCGCCGCGGCGCTCGACGCCCTCGATCGACGGGCGAACGGCCAGCAGGTGAACGACGGCGCCCGTGCCGGCCAGCCAGTGGCGCAGCGCGGGGACCGGCTCGGCCGTTCGGTCGGGAGTAAATGACTAGCGACCGTAAACCGTCTGTAAATTTCTCCGGCATAGATAGTCACTCTTAGCCGGGGTCGGCGGGGCGGAGGGTGATGGTGACGGTCGTGCCGCGGCCGAGCCCGGGGCTGTCCACGGCGATGGCGCCGCCGTGGAGCTGGACGGTGTGCTTGGCGATGGCGAGGCCGAGGCCGGTGCCGCCGCCAGCGCGGGCGCGGTCGGCTTTGTAGAAGCGCTCGAACAGCCGCGGCAGGTGCGCCGGCTCGATGCCCGCGCCGCTGTCCGCCACGGCGAAGCGCACGCCGCCCGGCTCCGCGGTGGCGCTCACGACGATCGAGCCGCCCGGCGGCGTGAACTTGATCGCGTTGTGGATCACGCCGACGAGCACCTGCTCCATCCGCTCGGGGTCGGCCAGTACCGGCGGCAGATCGGGCGAGCAGTCGGCGCGAAGCGCCACCCGGGCGCGCTCGGCCAGCGGCGCCAGGCGGCGCACGGCGCTCGCCACCAGCGCGGCCGGCGGCGTCGGCGCGAGCGCGATCTCCAGCCCGCCCGACTCCAGCCGGGACAGCTCCAGCAGCTCCTCGACCAGGCGGTGCAGCCCGTCGATCTCGTCGTCGATGCGCGCCACGAAGTCGCGCGCCGCGTCGGGGTCGTCGACGGCCCCGTCGCGGAGCGTCTCGACCATCGCCTTGATCGCCGCGATCGGGGTGCGCAGCTCGTGCGAGACGTTCGCCACGAAGTCGCGGCGGACCGTCTCCAGGCGGCGCAGCTCGGTGAGGTCCTGCAGCACGAGCAGGGTCTGGCTGGCCTCACCGGCGCCGAAGCGGCTGACGGCCGCCCGCAGCCAGCGACGGGGCTGCTGCCACTCGACGAACGCCCCGGCTAGCGGCGGCGGGTCGGCGCTGATCCGCGCCTGGTCGACGAGCGCCACCAGGTCGTGGTCGCGCAGGACCTCCGCGGCGGTGCGGCCGGCGGCCAGCGCGCCGGGCATGCCGAGCAGCCGCTCGGCAGCGGCGTTGAGGTGGGCCACCCGCCCGCGGGAGTCGACGATTACCACCCCGTCGGCGAGGTGGGCGAGCACGGCGTCGAGGCGGTCGCGCTCGGCCCCGACGCGCTGCAGGCTCTCCTGGACGGCGGCGGCCAGCCGGTCCAGCGTCTGGCCGAGCTGCACGATCTCGGTCGGCCCGGCGGGCTGGCGCAGGCGCCCGCGGTAGGCGGGGTCGATCGAGAGCGTGGCCGCCAGCCGCGCGACGTCGCCGAGCGGGCGGGTGATCCAGCTCGCCGCCAGCAGCGCCACGACCAGGGCCACCAGCCCGGCGCCCCCGGCCGCGAGCAGGAGCGTGCTGACGAGCTGGGCGACCAGCGCGTTCACCTGGCTCAGCGGCAGCGCCGCCCGCGCCACGCCCACCACTCGCCCGTCCTGGACGATGGGCACGGCCACGTAGAGCATCTCGTAGCCCACCGTCTCGCTACGGTGCAGATCGACGCCCCGATCGCCGGCCAGCGCGGCGCGCACTTCGCGACGGTCGGCGTGGCTACCGACCTGGGCGAGGTCCTGGTGTGACTCGCCCAGCACGGCGCCGTCCGGTGCGACGAAGGTGAAGCGGGTGTCGGCGCTCGCGCCCAGCCGCTTCGCCAGGGCGTCCAGGCTCGCCGGGCCGTCCTCGGCCAACTCGGCCAACACGGTCGTGGCGTAGTCGGCGGCGAGCTGGGCTTCGGCAGCGAGGCGATCCTCCAGCGCGGCGAGCTGGTGGGCGCGCACCAGGGCCGGCACGAGCGCCGCCAGCGCGAGCATGGGCACGACGACGACCGCGACGAGCGCCAGGGTGAGGCGCCCGCCGAGGCTGCGCGGCAAGGCGCTCACGCGTCAGCCCGCCTCGCGGAAACGGTAGCCGACCCCCCAGATGGTCTCGATCCAGCGCGGTTGGTCGGCCCGGTCGCCCAACTTGGTGCGTAGGCTGCGGACGTGCACGTCGACCGTGCGCGAGTCGCCTGCGTAGTCGTAGCCCCAGACCTGCTCGAGGAGCTGCGCGCGGGTGAACACCTGGCCTGGCTGGCGAGCGAGAAAGGCGAGCAGGTCGAACTCGCGGGGCTTGAGCGCGACCTCCTGGCCATCGATCGTCACGCGGCGGCGACCGGCGTCAATCGCCAGGCCGTCGCGCTCGAACTGGCTGGGAGGCCCGGGCACGCGGGCACGGCTCAGCTCGACCCGCCGCAGGATCGCCTTCACCCGCGCCAGCAGCTCGCGCATCGAGAACGGCTTGGCCAGGTAGTCGTCGGCGCCCAGCTCGAGGCCGACGACGCGATCGACCTCGTCGCCCCGCGCGGTGAGCATCAGGATCGGCACGGCGCTCCGCTGGCGCAGGCGGCGGCAGACCTCGAGGCCGTCGACGCCCGGCAGCATCAGGTCGAGGACGACCAGGTCGGGCGGCTGGGCCGCGGCCGCAGCCAGCGCCGCCTCGCCATCCGCCGCCTCGACGACCTGGTGTCCCTCACGGCGCAGGTTGTAGCCGACGGTGTGGCGGAGGTTCCGCTCGTCGTCCACGAGGAGGATACGCGGCACCGGGCGCCTCCATACGGCGATCAGCCGTCAGCGCTCAGCCGTACGAGCCGGCTGAGCGCTGATCGCGGCCGGCTGATCGTTTGGGCGATGCGGGCTGAGGGTTTCTGTCCAACCCTGGCGTGAGCCCGCGGGCTCACGCCAGGGTTGCTGGGTTGTGCAGGACGCCCTTAGTTCAGGCGGGCCAGCGCGCCGGCCAGCGCGGCCTGCTGCGTGCGGTCGAGGAACGGGTTGGCCTGGCGGCCCCCCTCCACGAATAGCGGCGGCGTGTCGATGACGGCGATGCCGTCGTCAGTCTGGATCTGGACCATCAGCAGCGGCGGAAGCTGGGGCGGCTGTTGCTGTCCCTGTCCCTGCCCCGGGCGCGCGCCACCGGCCGGCGGCTGCGGCGGCTGTAGCTCGTACTGGATGGCCTGGGCACCGCCCGGCACCTGCACCGGACGCCGCTGGACGCCGTCGGCCTGGAACCAGAGCCGGCCCTGCGCCTGGGAGACGAACTGGTCCCAGTCGGACTTGGGCTGGTGCATGATCAGTACGTAGGGCACCGTGGGCTCGTCGCGGCTGCCGTAGGCCAGCACCACGCGCTTGGGCTGGTTCGGCTGGTCGAGCACCAGCACGTCGTTCAGCACCAGGCTCGGCTGGCGGTTGCCCTTAGCGTCGGTGAAGGCGCGCGGCAGCTCCATGCCCAGCCAGTACAGCGGCAGGCCCGTGCGCTTGGCGCGGTCGAGCTGCTGGTCGAGGCTGGCCTGCATCGCCTGCACGGCCGAGATCGAGAGCAGGTCGGAGGCGACGGCCGAGCGGTCGAGGATTTGGGTGTCCTGGAACGTCGCCGTGCGCTGACTGATCTGGTTGCCGTCCTTGTCCAGGCCGCGCACCGCCTCCTGGATCGGCGCGCCGTTGGACGGGTCGAGGTACAGCGAGTACTCCTGAGTGATCTGGATCGTGTCGGTACGGGTCGGCGGCGGCCCGCCCGTCTGGGACGGCTGCTCGCCGGTCGGTACCTGGATGTCCTGGCTGATCTTCAGCGTGAGGACGAGTTTCACCGCGTCGCGGCCGTTGATCTGCTGACCCGTCGTGGTAGTCACGTCGTTCTCGGGGCTGATCTGCCCGGCCTGGTAGGCAGCGATGAGGCTCGGCGTGAGCACGCTGTAGGCAGGGTTCTGGACGTTGGTGCGGCGCTCATCGGGGACGGTAAGCGTCGTGACCTTGTTGGCGATGGCGTCGAAGTTGGCCACGTCCCAGTTGTCGACGACCGTCACGGCCACGAGGTTGTTGTCGCGGCGGACCTCGAGGCGCGCCTTGCGCTGCCCCGCGTCGATCCAGATCGAGTTAACCGAGTTCGCATCCCCGGCGTCGGTGTGCTCCGTGACGTTGAGCTGCGTGCGGAACACCTTGTCCGGCTGGCCGATGTAATTGCTGGCCATCTCTAGCCATCGCCGGGCATCGCCGTCGGCCACGGGCACGGCCGCCACCCGACCGCTCGATCCCAGCAGCGTGCCGCACGCGAGCGCGAGGCTCATTAGCAGCGCGGCGCGACGCTGCAATCGTAGCCTGGACCAAACCATTCACGACCTCCTAGATTCCCTCGAACTGCCCCCGAATCATCATACGCGGGCGCGGGGCGAGCGGCTCATATTTTATCGTACGAGCGCCCTCGGTGCGACGCTTCCCGCCGTGTTGCGAAACTGTGCGCTCGCCGGCCACGCCGGGTGACGCGCCACGACAGACGGGATGGCCGGGTGCTGGTCGTTGCCAGCACCCGGCCATCCCGTCTCGTCGAGCGCCTAGAACCGCTCGGCCACGGCCTTCGGCTGCAGGAACTGGAGGAGGTGGTCCGGGCCGCCGGCCTTGGCGTCGGTGCCGCTCATGTCGAAGCCCCCGAAGGGCTGGACGCCGACCAGCGCGCCGGTGCACTTGCGGTTGAAGTAGAGGTTGCCGACCTGGAACTCCCGCCGCGCGTACTCGAGGTGCGCGCGGTCGCGGCTGTAGACCGCGCCCGTCAGCCCGTACTGCGTATCGTTGGCCATCGCGATCGCGCCGGCGTAGTCGGGCGCGCGCAGGAAGGCCACCACGGGCCCGAAGATCTCCTCCTGGGCGATGCGCGCGTTGGGCGCCACGTCGGTGAAGATGGTCGGCTGGATGTAGTAGCCGCTCGGGTCGCCCGGCTCGCCGCCGCAGACCAGCCGCCCCTCGCCGCGGCCCACGTCGATGTAGTCGAGCACCTTGCGGTACTGGCTGGCGTCGACGACCGCCGCCACGTCGGTCTCGGGGTCGCGGGCGGGCCCGAGGCGCAGGTCCCAGGTGCGAGCGACTACTTGCTCGAGCAAGGTGTCGTGGACGTCCTCGAGGGCGATCACCCGCGAGCAGGCCGAGCACTTCTGGCCCTGGAAGCCGTAGGCGCTGGTGACGATCCCGGCCGCCGCGGCGGCGAGGTCGGCGGAGTGGTCGACGACGATCGCGTTCTTCCCGCCCATCTCAGCCACGACCCGCTTCAGCCAGCGCTGGCCGGGCGCGACCTGGGCGGCGAGCGCGTACAGGTGCACGCCGACGTCGCGCGAGCCGGTAAAGCTGACGAAGCGCGTGCGCGGGTGGCCGGCCAGCAGATCGCCGACCTCGCTGCCGGGGCCGGGCAGGAAGTTCACCACGCCCGGCGGCAGGCCCGCCTCCGCCAGCAGCTCGACGAAACGCGCGGCGACCAGCGGGGCCAGGCTCGAGGGCTTGATGACGACCGTGTTGCCGGCCACGATCGCAGCGCTGGTCATGCCGCAGAGGATGGCCAGTGGGAAGTTCCAGGGCGTCACGATCAGCCCAGCCCCGAGCGGCAGGTAGAACAGGTCGTTCTCCTCGCCGGGCGAGTAGGGCAGGCGCGGCGCCTCGGCGAGTCGCACCATCTCGCGGCCGTAGTACTCCAGGAAGTCGATCGCCTCGGCCGTGTCGGCGTCGGCCTCCGTCCAGGTCTTGGCCACCTCGTCGACCATCAGCGCCGAGAACTCGTGGCGGCGGGCGCGGAGCAGCGCCGCGGCGCGCCAGAGGATGCGCGCTCGCGCCGCGGGATCGGTGCGCGACCAATCCGGGTAGGCGGCCCAGGCGGCATCGAGCGCCCGCTCGGCCAGGGCCGGCGTGCCACGGGCCACGCGCCCCAGGCGGCGGTTCGGCTGGCAGGGATCGAATGAGTCGATCCACTCGCCGCTCCAGACCGGCTCGCCGCCGATGACGAGGGGAAACTCGCGATCGCTCGCCGCCTCGTCCCGCGCCAGCGCGCGGAGGAAGGCATCGCGGGCAGCAGGCTGGCCGAAGTCGGTGAGCGGCTCGTTGCGGAAGGGGGCCAACATCGTCGTCTCTCCCTGGCCCGGCGGCGTCGCTCGGGCCCCTCTTTCTGACGTCGTTGTCAGAGATTCCTCTAACGGAATTATAGAGCCGCGGTCGGTGGAATTTTGCCGCGGCCACGCAATAGTCGGCCGGCATGAATCATGCCCACACCTTCTGACAAGGGGTGGATCCGAGGTCCCCGTGGGGAGGGCCGTCCGGATTGCCAGGAGTTGCAGAAGGGAGGACCCTACCGTGCAGCACAGCGTAACGCATACGCACAAGATGAGCCGCAGCGAAGCCGCGCGCAAGGGCGGGCAGGCCGTGAGCGCCAACCGCCAGCACATGGCTGAGATCGGCCGCAAGGGTGGGCAAGCCGTCTCGCGCGACCGCGAGCACATGGCCCGCATCGGCGAGAAGGGCGGCACCGCGCGCCGGTCGCGCACCACTCATTAGAAGCGGGGGATCCATGCGTGGTGTGAGCCTGCGGCGCACGCCACGTAGTCCCGCTTCGCAAGGCGCTCTTCGCAGCCGCTCAGGCTCGACGGGGCGAGGGCTGGCCTCGGCCAGCCCTCGCCCCGCTCGCGCGGAGTCTAGCGCTGGGCGCGGGAGGGGACGTGGCTGAGCCGGACCGCCACCTGGCGGTTGCCGTCGAGGCGACGCGCGCCGCCGGCGCTCTCCTCCGCGAGCGTTTTGGACCGCCCCAACAGGTCGAGTACAAGGGCGAGAGCGACCTCGTGACCGCGCTCGATCGCCAGGCCGAGACGCTCGTCGTCGGGCACCTGCGCGCGGCCTTTCCGGACCACACCGTCCTCGCCGAGGAGGGCAGCACGGGCGGGGGCGACCCGGTGCACCGCTGGCTGGTGGACCCGCTGGACGGCACCACCAACTACGCGCACGGCTATCCCTGCTTCGCCGTCTCGGTCGCTTACGAGCGAGCCGGGCAGGTCGTCGTCGGCGTCGTCTACGACCCGCTGCGCGACGAGCTGTTCACGGCGGAGGCGGGCCGTGGCGCCTGGCTGAACGGCCAGCCGCTGCGGGTGTCCCCGACGGGACGCCTGATCGAGAGCCTGCTGATCACCGGCTTCCCCTACGAGCGCGCCCGCCTGCCGGCCGCCCTGCGACTGTGGAACGCCCTCATCGTGCGAGCGCAGGCGCTGCGCCGCGACGGAGCCGCCGCGCTCGACCTCTGCTACGTGGCCGCCGGCCGCGCCGACGGGTTCTGGGAACGGCCACTGCAGCCCTGGGACATGGCGGCCGGGGCGCTGATCGTCGCCGAGGCAGGGGGCCACGTCAGCAGCTTCGCTGGCGGCCCACTCGACGTGTACAGCGGCCAGATCGTCGCGACCAACAGCGCGATCCACGCCGAGTTGCTCGCGGCCATCGCCGCGGCGGAGGGGCGCTAACCCCCTCCCCCAACCCCTCCCCCGGCGCGGGGGAGGGGAGAGAAAACGGGGGTGTGGACGGAACGCTCACACTACTCTGGGTCCTGTCCATCGCGCCACCCCCTTTCCCCGCGTCGGAGAGAGGGGGTCGGGGGTGAGGGGTCAAGCTACTCCTTCGACGGGAGCGGGGAAGCGCTCGCAGAGGCGGCGCACCGCGGCGCGGCAGCGAGCGAGGTTGGCCTCGCCCGGATCCTTGATCGCCGACACCAGCAGGTCGGCCACCTGGTCCATCTCGGCCTCGCCCAGGCCGCGGGTGGTGAGGGCGGGCGTGCCGAGGCGCAGGCCGCTGGTCTGCGTCGGCTTGCGGGTGTCGAAGGGGATCATGTTCATGTTCGTGACGATGCCGGCCGCCTCGCAGCGCACCGCCGCTTCCTTGCCGGCGATGTCCAGCGCCGTGAGGTCTACCAGCACCAGGTGATTGTCGGTGCCGCCGGAGACGAGGCGCAGGCCCCGCTCGGCGAGCCCCGCCGCCAGCGCCCGCGCGTTGCGTACGATCTGCGCGGCGTAGGCACGGAACTCCGGCTGCAGCGCCTCCTGGAGCATGACCGCCTTGGCAGCGATGACGTGGTCGAGCGGACCGCCCTGCATCCCGGGGAACACCGCGCTGTCGATCTTCTTCGCGTAGTCGGCGCGGCAGAGGATCATCCCGCCGCGCGGGCCGCGCAACGTCTTGTGCGTGGTGGTGGTCACCACGTCGGCGTAGGGCACGGGGCTGGGATGGGCGCCGCCGGCGACCAGCCCGGCGATGTGGGCCATGTCCACCAGCAGGTAGGCGCCGACCTCGTCGGCGATGGCGCGGAAGGCGGCGAAGTCGATGATGCGTGGGTAGGCCGTCGCGCCGGCCACGATCATCCGCGGCCGCTCGCGCCGGGCCACCTCGCGCACCTGATCGTAGTCGATGCGCTCCGTGTCCCGCCGCACGCCGTAGTGCACGAAGTGGAACAGCTTGCCCGAGAAGTTCACCGGGCTGCCGTGGGTCAGGTGGCCGCCCTGGGCCAGCTCCATCCCCAGCAGCGTGCTGCCTGGCTCGAGCAGGGCGAGGTAGGCGGCCATGTTCGCCGGCGAGCCGGCGTGCGGCTGCACGTTGACGTGGTCGGCCCCGAACAGCTCCTTGGCGCGGGCGATGGCGAGCGCTTCGACCTCGTCGACCAGGCCGTTACCCTGGTAGTAGCGCCGGCCGGGGTAGCCCTCGGAGTACTTGTTGGTGAGGACCGAGGCCTGAGCCTGCCGCACCGCGAGCGAGGCATAGTTCTCGGAGGCGATCATCGCCAGGGTGTACTGCTGGCGTTCCTCCTCCGCCGCCAGGATGCGGGCCACCGCCGGATCGACCGCCGCCAGGTCGCGCGCCTGCGCTCGTACTGCCACGCCGCTCTCCCTTCGCCCGTGCGCACTCACGACTCGTGATCTGTCAAGGCTGACTTGCCGTGTGCTGGCCGTGGCCCGCGCACACGCGTTCACCGGGACGAAGTATTCGCCCACGGTCAGTATAGTGGATCGCCAGGGGTGACTCGCGGCGGGTCGGCAGTAGCCCCGCCACCACCCGCCATCCCTGACGGCGCCGTAACGACGCCTGGCGGCCGATGCGGCGGCGCGCCGGCAAGTCGCGGGCGAGCGGCGCGGAAGCGATATACTCCGGGAGGGACGAGCGTTAGCCCGAGCAGAGGTATGGAGCTTATGCCACGACGTACATCGCCGCACTCGCAGGGACAGACCCGCGAGCCGTCCCTTCCCGGTCGCGTGCCGTTCGGCCTGGCCCGCGGCCCCGGCCAGCGTGTCGAGCTGATGTTCGCCCTGCGCCAGGGGGGCGTGCTGGCGGTGAGCCACGAGCTGGGCGAGGCGGTCACGGCCGAGTCGCTGGACCGGTTCTGCCGCGAGCTGCGCGAGGCGGTCGCCGCGGGCAAGGACTGGGTGGACTTCGCCGATAGCTGGAGCGACACCGGCCAGCGCGCCTACCTGAACCTCGCCGAGGTGGTGGGCTTCACGGCCCGACCGGCCCGGTAGTCGAGCGGCCGGAGTGCCTGGCCGGGGCGGGGACGGCCTACATCCGGCTAGGCACTCACTCGTCGCCCGCCGGTGCCGCGCCGACGAGGCGCTGCACGGCGTCGACCAGGGCGGCGCGGCGCTCGCTCCAGCGGGCCTCGGCGGGGACGACCCCCAGGCGAGCGATCTCCTCGAGCCCGTGGGCGGCCAGGTACAGCCAGTCCAGCAGGGCGCGGCGCAGCCAGGCCGCGTTGCCCTCGCCGCCGACGAAGAAGCGCACCTGCCACTCGCCCCGCTCGTGGGCGATGATCAGGGCACGCTCGAAGCCCTGCTTGGCGCGCGGGTGGGAGCGCTGGCCGAGCAGCGTGTACAGCTCGCCGCTCAGCGGCGCGAGCTGACCCTGCTCCTCGAGTGCCTTCCGCGCCCGCGCCGGCTCGTGGCGCCCGCCGCGCAGCCAGCGGTCGGCCGCCCGCGGCTGGCGCACGAAGTAGAGCCCCAGCCAGAGCGTCTCCAGGTAGTCCTGCCAGACGCGGGTGGCCTGCAGGTAGAGCCCCCGCAGCGCCAGGTAGTAGGTGGCTAGCAGGTCGTCGTACATCCGCAGGAGGCAGGCTTCGAAGGCCACCCGCGCCTCCTCGGCCGGCCACACCAGGCGGTACTCCTCGTCGACGGCGCCGAGCAGGTCGAGGTAGCTAGCGAGGAGGTCCTCGGCCAGCGCGATCTCGGTCGGCAGCGCCGAGCGAGCCAGGTCGACCACGCGGCGTTCCCGCGGCTCGACTGGCTCGTAGGTCCGCGACGCACCGGGGGCCGCGGCGCCCGCGCCTGGCCGACCCATCCCGGCCGCCGGCGGCGCTCCGCTACCCCGCGCCTCCCCCGCGTCGCTGTCGCCGTTGCGCGGCGCCGCTCGGCGCCCGGCGTCCGCGCCATCGTGCTGCATCAGGATCCCCCCGGCCGCTGAGCTGTAGCGGGCGTGCGCGCTCAGGCACGACGTGACGGCGCGAGCCGTGCGTAGATCAGAGCCGTCACCACGCCCCAAACGAGGTTGACGATCGCCCAGCGCTTGGCGATCGAGCGCGGCTGCTTCGATGCCGGCGCCGAGATCTTGGTCATCGGCAGCAGGTAGAAGTGGCCGAGCACCCAGACGACGAAGCCGTAGACGAGCCCATGGAACAGCGGCGGCCAGCGCAGGCTGGACTGCAAGAGCGCGTAGAGGACGCCCCAGAACGCGCCATAGCCAAAGTGGACGCCCCAGACCCAGTTGCTCTCCTGCTCCTTGGTCAGCTCCACTTCGAAGATGCCGCTTGCGAACTTCTGGACGATGCGGTGCGGTGGCGGCGTGCCGCCGCGGCGAGCGAGGAATTCCGGTGGCGCGAACGGTCCGAACAGCACACGTCCCGTGGAGTAGCTCACCACCGTCGCCAGGGCGCCCGCGAGCGCGCCCTTGACCACCGCCGCCAGCGGGCTGGGATGCTGCGCCATCGTTCCTCCGGTACTTACTAATAGCGTCGCCCGGCCTGGCGGGCGATGTCGAAGCGCGCCGTGTCGGCGATCGCCATCACCGCCATCACCCCCGCCTGGACCGGGTCGGAGACCACCAGGTCGGCCGCGTCGGGGACGCTACCGGCCATGTTCAGCGAGATGACGATGAAGCCCTTGGCGCGCAGCTCGCGCACGGCCTGGCTGATCTCGCCTCCCATGAGCGCGCCGGCGAGGACTAGAGCGCGGGCGCGAGGCAGGCGCGCGACAGCCCGCACCGCGTCGGCCAGCGCCGCCTCGCCGACCAGCGGAATGGTGTCGACGGAGATGCGCTCGCCGCGGATATTGTGGCGGTCGGCCTCCGAGACCGCCCCGAGCATCACCTGGCCCACCTGCGCGCCGCCGCCGATGACGATCACCCGCTTTCCGTAGATGTGGGCGAAGGGGCGCGTCTCCTCGACGTCGACGACGATCGGCAGCGCGCCCAGGTCACGGACCAGTCGGGCCGGGTCGCCGACGCTCTCCAGCTCGAAGTAGAGGCTCGCTCGCTGGGCGCCTCGCTCGAAGATGTCCACGTGCGCGATGTTCACACCGTGGTCGGCAAGCACCCGCGTGAGCTGGAAGAGGATGCCCGGCTCGTCGCGCGTGCGCACGAGCAGGGCGAGCGCCTGGCGCTGGTTACTCATATCCCTCGCTCCGGGCGGTCCGGGCACCGCGCCGGTAGGCCCTCCCCGCTGTTCCCCCTCGCAGGATAGGCAAGCGGGCGCGGGGTGTCAATGCGAGCCGCCGCCCGATCGGTGGAGGTGATAGAATGGGCGGCGATGAAGATCCTGCACGCGCTGACTTACTACCACCCCCACCTCAGCGGGCTCACCATCTACGTCGAGCGGCTGGCCGAGACGCTGGCCGCCCGCGGGCACGAAGTGACCGTCGCCACGTCCCGCCACCTGCCGGACCTGGCGCGGGCCGAGCAACGGCGTGGCGTGCGCGTCGTGCGCGCGCCGGTGCTGCTGCGGGTGCACAAGGGCGTCATCGCGCCCGCCTTCACGGCCGAAGCCTACCGTCTGATGCGCTCGCACGACGTGGTGAACCTGCACCTGCCGCTGATGGAGGCGGGCGTGTTGGCGCTGCTGGCGCGGCGCTTCGCGCGACGGCCGGTGGTGCTGACCTATCACTGCGACCTGCGGCTGCCGCCTTCCCTGGCCAGCGGTCCGATCGAGCTGACGCTGACCCTAATGCACCGGCTGGCCGGCCGCCTGGCGAACCGCATTGTCACCTACACCCGCGATTACGCCGAGCACTCGCCCTTCGTGGCGCGCTACCTGGACAAGGTCGCGACCGTCTATCCGCCGGTGATCCAGCAGGAGCCGGCGCCGGGCGCGGGGGCGGCGCTGCGAGCGCGCATCGCGCCGGCCGGCGAGCGCGTGGTGGGTTTCGCCGGGCGGGTGGCGACCGAGAAGGGCATCGAGCACCTGCTCGACGCCCTGCCCGCCCTCGAAGCCGCGGTCGGCCGGGTCCGCGTCGCCTTTGCCGGACCGTACCAGGGCGTGCTCGGCGAGCGGTACTACGACCAGCTTCAGCCGCGCATCGACCGCCACCGCGACCGGCTCGTCTTCCTCGGCGAGCTGCGCGGCCCCGACCTCGCCGCCTTCTACGCGGCGATCGACTGCCTGGCGCTGCCGAGCGTGAACTCGACCGAGTCGTTTGGCCTGGTGCAGGTGGAGGCGATGCTCTGCGGGACGCCGGTCGTCGCATCGGCGCTGCCGGGCGTGCGCCAGCCGGTGCTGGTGACGGGCATGGGCGAGGTGGCGCCGATCGGCGACGCGGCAGGCCTCGCCGCCGCGCTCGGCCGGGTGCTTCGCGACCGCGAGCGCTACCGGCGGCCGCGCGCCGAGATCGCCGCGCGCTTTGACCTCGCCGCGACGGCAGCCTTCTATGAGCGCCTATACGCGGCCGTGCGGGCCGAGGTAGCCGCCGAGCGCGGCCTGGCCGCCGCTCCGGCCAGTCACTAGGTCGCACGCTGGCTAGGAGCGCGCCGGCCCGTCAAGCCCGACTCCGATCCGCTGCCGCAGAGCGCGATCGCCCGACCGCGGACGTGCTGAGGGGCTGGTGGTCGCTCCACCAGCCCCTCGCGGTACCTCTTGCGGCGCGGCCAGCGCCCGCGGCGTGGGCTGGCGCTAGACCGGGCTGCGGCCGGGCAGAGCGCGGATGATCGCAATGAACACGACCGCCCCGATGAAGGCTACGATGATGCTGCCGATGAGGCCGGCGCTGCTGCCGGGCAAGAGCAGGCTAAAGATGATCCCGCCGACGAAGGCACCGATGATGCCCATGATGATGTCGCCGAGAATCCCGTAGCCCCCGCCCTTCATCAGCAGGCCCGCCAGCCAACCGGCGATCAGACCCACGACCAGCCAGGCAATGATCCCCCCAGGCTCGAGCGCCATTGGTCCGCCTCCTTTGTGATCGCGCCCTGTACGGGTCGCGTCCTGCCCCTTCCGATGCAGGCGGCGTGCCAGCAAGCGATGGAAGCCGGCAAGCGGCGGCCTAGCTGACCTGCAGCCGTTTGCACGGGCACCCCGACGGCCTGAAGGCCGGGCCAGGAGACTGGTCGCGGGCCCGCCCTTCAGGGCCGCGATGGGTCAGCCCGAAATGCCGTGCAAAACCCAGCCGTATTCCTCGCGATGACAGATCGGCGACCGGCGCCGCGAGGGAGCGCGTCAGGCGCTCGGCGCGCCCGCCCGCTGGACCAGCGCATACACGGCCGGCGTGTGCACCAGGCGGCCGGCCTGGTCCTCCGGCTCGTCGCGCTCCTCGACGCGGAGGGGCGTGAGCGGCGCCAGCTCGGCGGCAAGGCCGGCCGCGCTGTAGAAGTGGATCGGCACCCAGCCCGGGTTCGACCAGGTGTCTGGCTCGAGCTCCTCGCCGTTGCCGTAGAACGGACAGCGCGTGGAGAGGCCGGTCGCGAGGAGCAGGCCGCCGGGCGCCAGCGCCGCGGCGAGCGCGCTGACGATGCGGCGCCGCTCGGGCGCCCGGAACAGGTGCAGGAGGAAGTGGCAGAGGATGCCGTCGTAGGCGCCAGCAGGCACGTCCAGCACCTCGCGCAGGGCGTACTCGATCCCCGGCGCGGCAAACTCCGCCCGTGCGCGAGCGATGGCCACGAGCGAGTAGTCGTAGGCGACGACGCGAAGGCCGCGGCGGGCGAGCGCCAGCACGTTCCGACCGTACCCGCAGCCAGGCACGAGCACGCGCGCCGTGGCGGGCAGCCGCTCGGCCAGCAGGTCGACGGCCGGCGACGCGGCCCGTCCCCAGGGCAGTGCCGCGGCGCTCAGCAGACCATCCCAGAAGTCGCTGTGCATCTACTGCGTCAGCCAGGCCGTCACCAGCAGCACGCCCAGACCACGCGCGAGCTGCAGGCCGGAGATCAGGTAGCGCCAGCGCCGTCCGATTGTATCAGGAGTGGGCGACAGCAGCGCCGTGACGAGGTCTACCTGGCCCAGGCGAGCAATCAGCGCGCCGCCGAGCGCCCAGAGCGCCGCCGTGGCCAGCGCCGGCCAGAGCGCCGAGGGCAGTAGCGTCGGATAGGCCAGGGCGGGCACGAGCGACGTACCGAGCAGGCAGCCCAGGGCGACCTGCACGATCAAGCGGATCCAGCGCGGCGGGTCGAGTCGTTCGCCCGCCAGCAGGTCGGCCAGCGTGGCGGCGATCGCCGCGCCGAGCAGGCCGCTCCAGAACAGCGGGAACTGTACGCCGACCAGCGCGCCCAGCGCCGTCCAGACCAGGCGGAACGTCAGTGGCCGCGGGGCGGCCGGTGCGGCGGCTCCCTGCGCGCGGCGCCACCGCTTGCGGTGGCGAGCGGCGCGGGGACGGGCCAACGCGGCGGGGAGGGCAGCGTCGGGGTGCCGCCCGCGGCGGCACGCTGGGACGGGGCTGGCGACGGCGCCGGCGTTCGCGCCGGCGGGGATGGGCCTCGGTAGCGGCAGCCCCCCCGTCGCCCCCGGGGCTGCCGCTACGCCAAGTAGATCCGGTTCGGTCATCGGTCCCCCTCTCAATATCAGGTCGCAGCCTCTGTGCCGGGGCCCGGGGTAACCGGGCTCCCTTACCAGGGTATCGCACCCGCGGCCACGTCCGGCCTCCGCCTGGTCCGCGGGGCGCCGCGGGGTCACGCGGGTGCCCATGCAGCCCGCTCAGCGCTGCCCGGCAGATAGGGCCAGGCGCAAGTCCCGGACAGCTCGGCATCGGCCTCCGTAGCGCGGCAGCCCAGGACGTGGCGAGAGCGGGCCAGGTGGCCCGCTCTCGCGCCGGTCGCGCCCGGGACGCGCTACGGTTGGTCGACCGGGACCGCTGGCGCCGGCTCGCCGCCGTCCGCCGCTGGCAGGGACGAGGAGCCGTCGGGCGCGGTCGTCGGGGCGACGGAGCCGTCCGGCCCGCTGGCCGGGACGCTGGATGGCTCCGTCGCCCCGGGCGGCGCGGACGGCAGGCTCGACCCGTCGTCCGGCGCGGGTGGCACGGGGGACGTCGTCGGCGTGGCGGCCGGCGGCGGTGTGGGCACGGGTACGACCGTGGGCAGCAGGGGACTCACGACCGTCGTCGGCAGCGGGCCCGGCGCGCCAGCGTTGCCGTTGCCGCCACTGGGAGGCGGCGCCGGCAGCGGCGTGGCCGCCGGCTGGGCCGGCGGCAGCGCCGGCCCGCTCGGCTCTAGCAGGCCCGGCGCAGCCGGGGCGCTCGGGGCCGCCGACACGGGCACCATGGGCGGCGGAGGCGGCGGCAGCACGATCGGTGGCGGCGGGGGCAGCGGCGGGGGCGCGCCCGGACCGTTCACGCTGCCGGTGGCGATCGCGCCGCCCGGAAAGACTACGGTGACCGTGGAGCCCTGGAGCGCGTTGCCGGCGGTCGGGCCGGCGCAGCTCACGGTCCCCACGCCCGCCGCGACGGCGGCGCAGGCGAAGCCCTGCAGCCCCTGGGTGGTCGAGAACACCACCACGGGCACTGCGCCTGCCGGCACGCCGGTCGGCACGATCGCCGTCAGGGTCCAGGCCATGCCCCCGGTCACGCGGCCACTGCCGCTGACCTGGCCGCTGACCTGCACGGTCTGGCCGACCTGGGAGGCCGCGGGCAGACCGGGCTGGCCGCTCGCCGCCACCTGGCCGATCGCCTGCTGTACGCTCAGCGGGGCCGGTGTGGGCGTCGCCGTGAGTCCGGCGCCGACCACGACGGTCACGGCCGTCGACGTGCTGGCGCCGAAGGTGCCGTCACCTGCATAGACCGCGGTGACCGTGTGCGAGCCGGGCGCCAGCGTCGTGATCACGAAGCTGGCCTGCCCCGTGCCGCCGAGCGTGCCCGTGCCGATCTGCACGCCGTTCTCCTGGAAGGACACCAGGCCGGTCGGGCTGCCGAAGCCCGTGGCGGTCGGGGTCACCGTGGCCATGAACGTGACCGGCTGGCCGGGCAGGACACTGCTCGGCACCGCGCCGAGCGTGGTGGTGGTCGTGTTCGCCTGTGGCTCACCGTAGATGAAGTCGTCCATCACGACGACGTCGATCGCCGGCGGCGCGTTGTTCGGGCCCAGCGCCATGTTGCCGTTGGTGATGCGCACGCGCGCGATGCGCCCATCTGCCCCGTCGACCTGGCCGCCGGCGAAGGCGAGCTGGCCCGGCGGCGCGATCACCTCGCCGATCTGGACGCCGGCGCGGTTGAAGAACTGGATGCGGGTCGTGTTCGGGTTGTCCACGTTGGTGAAGACGGCACCGAAGCCGCTCACCGTGGCCGGCGTGGTCGCGCCGGGCACGAAGAAGTCGACGTCGATGGCATTGCTCCCGAGCGCGGTGAACAGGCGTGGCGCCGAGAACGGCGTGAACAGGGCGGTGTAGGTGGGATTGAGGTTGCCGAAGCGCTGCGGCACGTTGGTCGTCGGCGCCGAGCTGACCTGGAAGCCCGTGCCCAGCGTGGTGAAGACCACGCCGCGCGGCGAGGTGGTGTTGAAGAAGTTGGGCGGCAGGTTGTTCGGCGCCGAGAGGGCGTCGGGCGTGCCGTCCCAGTTGATCTCGCGCCGGCCGCCCGCCAAGCTGCCGGCCGTGTTCGGGTTGAGCGTGCCGAGCGCGGCGCGGAACTGGTCGACGGTGGCCTGGATAGCAGTGCTGGTGTCCCCGCCGGCGGTAAAGGGAACGATCGCGGCGGCGGGGGCGCCGCTGGCGAGGGGTGCGCCGGGTGCGATCGGGTAGAGCAGTAGCCCCAGGATCAGGCCGGCAACGACCACCCTGCCAAGCCGGTGCAGGCCGAGGCCGCCAGGCGGCCGCGCGTCTCGCGCCATCCCGCCTCCCACGATCGCGGTATCACGCTCGGGGAGCCGGCCGAGCGCGCAATGGATCCGCGTAGCTTCGCAGCATTAAACGGATCGACACGCCGCCCGTTACACCTCGCTCGGTTCGACGCGGCGCAGGCAGGGATAGCATCGCTCAATCGGCCACCCCGCAGAGGCGCATCGCGGCCAGGGCGTAGACGCGGGCGCACTGGGCGATGTTCTTCGTGTTCACGGCTTCGCCGCGGGTGCCGTAGTTCTGGAAGCTTCCCGTCTGCTGCACGCCACCGGGACCGTAGGTGATCCCCGGGATGTGGTACTGGTCGAGGGCAATGCAGTCGCTCGAGACGGCGTAGCGGTTCGGGCTGGCGTAGGGCGCGGGCTCGCCGAAGACCACCTCGTGCGCCACCGCCGTCGCCTGCACCACCGGCTCGCTGGCGGCGATCTCGTAGCCCTGCGAGCTGAAGTAGAAATCACTGGTGAGCCGCACCTCGGGCTGCTCGGCGCGCAGCGGCGCCAGCACCTCGTCCAGCTCGCGCTTGATCTGGATCGTCGTGAACGGCGGCGGGATGCGGAGATCGAGGTACAGGTTCAGCGCCGGCGGCGGACACTTGCCCGGTTTGAACGGGTAGCCGCCCTCGATCGCCGACACGCCGACGCGCGCCTCCATCAGCGGATGGGGATGGCGACGCTGGAACTCCGGCTCCCAGTCGTAGATCGCCTGGATCACCCGTAGCATCTTCGGGAACGGGTCGACGCCGGCCTCCTTGCACCAGGTGGTCTGCATCACGCCGTGGGTTGTCACCCGGGCATGGATCCAGCCAGTGTTGCCGAGGGTAATTCGCAGGCCGGTGGGCTCGCCGATGATGGCGTGGTCGGCGGCGAGACCATGCGTGACCAGGTGCCGCGAGCCGACGCCGCCGCCGCGGTAGAAGGCGCCCTCGTAGCGGTCGACGGCGGCGCGCTCCGTCTCGCCGACGACGGCGGCCATGAGCAGGTCGCCCCGCAGCCGCACGCCGGCTTGCTGCAGCGCCCGGATCGCCTGGTAGTAGGCGGGAAAGGCCGCCTTCATGTTCGAGGCGCCGAGCCCATAGACCCAGTCCCCATCGCGGCTGGCGCGCGCCTGGTGGCCGGCCCCCAGGCGCTCGTCGTCCCCGGTGGTGCTGGTATCCTCGTGACCCGACAGGAGCAGCACGTCGCCGCCCCCCTCGCCGGGCAGGGTCGCGATCACGTTGTTCCGCCGGGGCTCCACCTCCTGGAGCTGGATGGCCATGCCTAGCTCGGCAAAGCGGTCCGCCAGGTAGTCGCCGATCGCCTGCTCGTCCCCGGGTGGGCTGGGGATGTTCACGAGGTCCATCGTCATCTGCGCGCACGCCTCTTCGTCGACTGCCGCCAGCACCGCTTCGACGCGTGAGTCCATGCTCTCCCCCGTGCAGCGTGTCTTACCCTACCCGCTGCGAGCCCGCGCGCTCACACCGAGTAGGCCGGGTTTCGCCAGGCGCTCTGTAGGACCCGGTCGCCACCGCTCGTGGCCAGTCGCATTGTACGCCCACGGGCCCTGGCCGGCGTCGCCAGCTCGGGGCGATCTTTGGTTGACAGGGCCCGCGCGGCTACCTACACTCACAGCACCCTCGGCCACGGCCGGCTGCCGCGAGGGACGAGGGCCTGCGCCGTGCGCTGGAGCTGGAAGGGAGGTGCGCGTTGAGTGCTGGACTGCGGACTCGACCGCTCGTGGCCGTCTGCGCCACGCTGCTCTTGCTGGGGGCCTGCGCGCCGGCCCGCCCTAGCGGCGGAGCGCCAAGCGGCCAGGCCGCGCCGGCCGCGGCGCAAGCGGCGCAGGCGCCGCGGAAGATCACCTTCGTCACCGACTTCGGCTTCCTCGGCCGCCACTCGATGTTCTACACCGCGCTCGACAAGGGTTACTGGAAGGACGCCGGCTTCGACGTGTCGATCGTCCGCGGCACCGGCTCGCTCGACGTGCTCAAGCAGATCGCCGCCGGCAAGGCCGACTTCGGCTTCGCCGACGCCGGCGCGCTGATCGCCGCGCGCGCCAGCGAAGACATCCCGGTCAAGGAGCTGGCGATCATCTACCAGCGGGCGCCGCAGGGCATCTATTGCCTCGAGGAGTCCGGCCTCCGCGTGCCGAAGGATCTCGAGGGCAAGGTCATCTCCGACACGGCGGCCAGCTCGCTGCCCAAGATCTTCCCGGCCTACGCGCGGCTCGCGGGCTTCGACAGCAGCAAGGTCACCTGGAAGTACGCCGACTCGGCCGCGCTGCCGGCGCTGCTAAACAGCAAGCAGGTCGACTGCGTGTCGCAGTTCATCGTCGGCGAGCCGCTGCTGGCGGCCGCTGTCGGCGGCAAGAAGCTGACCCGCTTCCTGTTCGCCGACGCGGGCATGGACATGTACGCTAACGGGATCGTCACCGCCAGCGACACGATCAGCAAGGACCCGGAGATGGTGCGGCGCTTCGTGGCCGCGACCCTGAAGGGCGCCCAGTACGCCTTCGACCATCCGGACGAGGCCGGCCAGATCATGCACCAGAACCACCCGGAGGTGACGGCGGACGTGGCCGCGGGCGAGACGCGCATCGTCGGCGAGCTGGCCATCACCGACGACACGCGTCAGCACGGCCTCGGCCACATCGACCCGGCGCGGATGGAGAAGACCCGCGACCTGCTTACCGAGGCGCTCGAGATCGCGCAGCCCTCGCCGGTCGACGAGCTGTACGCGCCCGGCTTCACGCCGCCCGCGCCCTGAGCGGTGTTCTCAAGGCCAGGTGCGGGTTGGTAGCCTACACCTGGCCTTCCAGGTCTCGTTAGGACCGGTGAGGGAGCCTTGGCCAGCCTGATCGAGATCGAACAGATCGGCAAAGTCTACCAGTCGCGGGGCCGCGAGAGCATCCGCGCCCTCGACGGCATCGACCTGGCCATCGAGGCAAACGAGTTCGTGACGATCGTCGGGCCGAGCGGCTGCGGCAAGAGCACGCTGCTCAAGATGATCGGCGGGCTCCTCGCGCCGAGCAGCGGCACGATCCGCCTGGACGGCCGCGAGGTGCGCGCCCCCAGCCGCGACGTCGGCATCGTCTTCCAGAGCGCCGTGCTGATGTGCTGGCGCACCGTGCTGGACAACGTCTTGCTGGCCGTCGAAATCCTCGGCCTCGACCGCCAGACCTACCGCGCCCGCGCCCGCGAGCTCCTGGCGCTGGTCGGCCTAGCCGGCTTCGAGCAGCGCCTGCCGCGCGAGCTATCGGGCGGCATGCAGCAGCGCGCCGCGATCTGCCGCGCCCTGGTCTACAACCCCCGCGTGCTGCTGATGGACGAGCCGTTCGGCGCCCTCGACGCCCTCACCCGCGAGGAGCTAGCGCTCGAGCTGCTGCGGATCTGGGACGAGGACAAGAAGACGGTCCTGTTCGTGACTCACTCGATCCCCGAGGCGGTGCTCCTGGCCGACCGCGTGGTGGTGATGACGCCGCGGCCCGGGCGGGTCGCCGACGTGATCCGCGTCGACCTGCCGCGCCCGCGGACGATGGACATGGAGTTCACGCCCGAGTTCAAAGCCTGCTCCGACGCCATCCGCGCCCACATCTACGCCGGCCGCGACGCCCGGGTGGTGCCGGCATGACCCGCCAGCTAGCGGTGCCGCAGTGGTCAGTGCCCGTCCTGACGATGGTCGCGCTGGTCGTCGCCTGGCAGGCGTTCACGGTCGTCTTCCCGATCCCCGTCTGGCTGCTCCCGTCGCCGGTCGCGATCGCCAACGTGACGGCGGAGTGGCAGCAGCAGCTCCCGCTGCACATCGGCGTGACGCTCTACGAGACGCTGGCCGGCTTCCTGCTGGCGATCGCGGTCGCGGTGCCGCTGGCGGTGCTGATCGTCTTCTCGTCGTTCCTGGCCCAGACCATCTATCCGATCCTGGTCGTGCTGCAGTCGGTGCCGAAGGTCGCCATCGCGCCGCTGCTGCTAGTCTGGATCGGCTACGGCGAGCTGCCGAAGATCCTGGTCGTGTTCCTGGTGGCCTTTTTCCCAATCGTCGTTAGTACGGCGACCGGCCTGATCGCGGTCGAGCCGGACATGCTGGACATGGTCCGCTCGCTGTCGGCCAGCCGGCTCCAGACCTTCGTCAAGCTGCGCTTCCCGGCCGCGATGCCGCACATCTTCGTCGGCCTGAAGGTGGCGATGACGCTCGCCGTGGTCGGCGCGGTGATCGGCGAGTTCGTCGGCTCCGACCGCGGCCTAGGCTACCTGATCCTCGTCTCGACCGCCCAGATCAACACGCCGCTGGCCTTCAGCGCGATGGTGCTCCTGTCGGTAATGAGCATCCTCCTGTTCTACGGCGTGGAGGGCCTGGAGCGGCTGGTCATACCCTGGGCGCGCGAGGACTGAGCGCGGTTCGGGACCATGCGGCGCGATGAACGGCGGGGAAACCGCGGCTGGAACCCGTCTCGCGCGGCCCGCGACCGCGCGCTGTGACGGGCGGCGGCCTGGCCTACCACCCCGCTCGGCGCCCGAACGCTACCGCACGGGGAGGCTTCGATGCCCAACGCGCCCTCGCCGGCCTGCATCCGCACCAGCAGCGGCAACCGGACGCTGCTGGTGCTGGCCGATAGCTCGCAGTCGGAAGCGCTGCACCTGCCCGAAGCGCTCTACGCCGCGCTGGGCCACTGGGGCATGCCCTACCGCATCCTCGATCTGGCCCAGGAGCGGCTCGCGCGCGCGCGGCTGGCCGGCCACGCCGCCGTGGTCATCGCCCAGGAGCACCTTGGCAGCCGCCTCGGCGCTGAGGCAGTCGGCGCCCTGCTGAGCGCCGTCGAGGCGGGCCTGGGGCTGGTCAACTGCGACCACGACCTCGAGCCCTACGGCGCCGCCTACTGCGACGCCCTGGGCCTGGCCGGCACGGGCCTCGGCGGCAAGCTGGTCGTCGACGGCGTGGACCGCGTCGGCCTGCCGCGCGATGACCACTACGTCACCTACACCCGCGAGGCGGGCAGCACCGTACCACTGCGCCAGCCGGTGCCGATGCTGCGGGCGCGCGCCACAGGCGCGACCGAGGTGCTGGCCGAGGCGCCGGACGGCGCGCCGCTGCTCCTGGCGGCGCGCCTGGGGCAGGGCAAGATCGTCCAGTGGCTCCTCTCGCCGAAGGTGTGGACCCATCCCTACCTGGGCCACGCCCATGGCCTCGACGACCTGCTCTGGAAGGGCATCGCCTGGGCCGCGCGCAAGCCGTTCGTGATGAAGGCGCTGCCGCCGTTCGTGCGGGCACGCTTCGACGACTGCTACGGCTGGTGGCGCAACGGCGCCGACCTGGACTGGGTGGACCTCCTGAACGCCTACGGCCACGTCCCCAGCCTGGCCGTCTGCATGCGTGCCGTGACGCCCGACGGGGCGGCGCGGCTGCGGACGCTGGTCGACGCGGGGCGGGCGGAGGTCGCGCCGCACACGCTAGCGCCGGCGACGAGCATCTACTACGGCGACGAGCGCTGGGTCGAGTACAGCGAGGACGAGTTTCGGGCCATTATCGCCGAGGTGAAGGGGCTGCTCGGGCGCTGGGGGATCCGGCCGTCGCCGATCCTCTCCGACCACGACCACGGCTGGAGCTGGCGCGTCGTCCCGCTGCTCGCCGAGCTGGGCATCGAGTTCAAGATGAACATCACCCTGCCGGGCGAGCGCTGGGAGGACCCGCACGTGGACTGGCGCCCGGCGCCCTACGGCTCGATGGACTACGCGCTCGACTACCTGCCCGCGCCGCTCGGCCACCTGTTCGTGGTCTTCAACCACTACCCGGCCTTCGAGCACGCCCGCGCCTACCTGCCGGACGGGCGGTTCCTGTACAACCGTCCGGGCGGCTTCGGCCCGTACAAATGGGACTTCCTCAACGGCCTGGTCACCTACCAGGGGGCGCAGGCCAGCAACCAGGTGGAAGCCGCCGCCCAGCGCCTGGCCGACCACACCCGCCTCGCCCTGGACAGCCTCTTCTTCGGCGGCTCGATCTCCCACTCCCACTTCGTCCGCGAGCTGTCGCCGGCCGACTGGCACGCGATCCTGGACCGCTACGAGGCACTCACGGCGCGCTACGAGAAGCGCAACGTCGGCTACGACCACGTCGCCTACTACGCCCGCAGCCACGTCGACAGCCACCTCGCCCACGCCGAGGCCGCGCCGGACGGCACCGTGCGCTGCCGCCTCGAAGGCCGCGCCACCCTCCCCCTCGACCTGTACGTCTTCCGCGACATCGACGGCGGCGTCGAGCACCGCTACGAGCCCGTGCCCGCCTTCGACGGCGCGCAGGATGTGACGCTCGCTGGCAGCGTTTGATACGCCCAGCTTCGGTGCAGGTATCGACACTCGGGGCCAACGTGGCGAGCGCCAGCGCACAGGCACCCGGCCTGGCAGCCGAGCCGAGGCCGCGTTTGTCGCGTGCTATCATCCTGCGTGATGGGTGAGGCAGGAGGCAGTCGAGATGGCCGCCGATCCTTACGATCTTGACGAGATGCCGGCCACGGACGAGAACGGCATTCCCTACGCGCTGGTGTTCGACTCCCCGGCGGAATACGCGGCGTGGTGCGAGCGGCATCCCGAGCAGGCGGCCCAGCTAGTCGACGGAGAGGAAGAAGGCCGCCGCCGGTGGGAGGCATGGCGAGCCGCGGAAACGAGGGGCTGCCTCCGGGCTCCATCCGCGCGCGCGACTACTTCCGCCAGCGCGGTGTTTGAAGCCGTCATCGGTCGTCCGTGGCACCCGGGGGGCGTTAGGCGCGGGCGCCGGTCGTCATGTTCGCCGATTGCTCGACGCCGAGGCGCGCCAGGAGACGGCGGTAGGCAACCGCGGCGGCGTCCGTCCCCTGCAGGTGCATCTCCTCGCTCAGGTCCAGCGGCAGCAGCTCCGGCCGCTGGCGCTCGACGATCGCCTTGTCCTGCTCGCGGATCGTGTCCAGGACCGGCTGGACGGCCTCGATCGGATCGTCGAAGGCGCCCTTGCGGGCGAGCCAGAGGAAGCGCCGCGTCCGGGTGGCGGTGATCGGCTGACAGGTGAAGAACAGCGTGACGTGGTTGCCCTCGAAGTAGCGGTTCTGCTGGATCGTGAACGGGAAGTAGAGGCGCTGGTTGAGGCTGATCTCGCTCGTCCCCTGCAGCCTGGCCCCCTGCGGCGGTCCCGTCATGCGGTAGGCAAAGCGCAGGCCGTCGTCGAGCGTTTCCACCTCGACCGGCGGCACCGTCGCCGCGTTCTGGCTGCCCAGCAGCTCCGGATGGACCCAGGGCAGGTGGGCGAGGTCCATGAAGTTCTCGATCATCCGCGTCGCCGCCGCCGACCATTCGTAGGCGCCGGCGAAGCGGCGCTCGTAGGTCGGATCGTCGTACGCGGGGAACGGCGGGAGCGGCTCCCGCGGCTCGTCCAGGCAGACCCAGATCAGCCCATAGCGCTCCTCGGCGCGGTAAGCGGGCACCCGCGCCTTGCGGGGGATCGGCTGCCCCTCGGCGAGCGCGGGGATGCGCACGCAGCGCCCGTCGGCGGCGTAGGTCCAGGCGTGGTAGGCGCAGACGACGCAGTCGCCCTCCAGACGCCCCATCGACAGCGGCGAGCCGCGGTGAATGCAGAGGTCCCCGAGGACGGCCACGTTTCCGCCAGCGCGGAAGGCCACGAGGGGCTCGTCCAACAGCGTGACCGCGAGTGGGGCATCGGCCAGCTCGCTCGCCAGCGCGACCGGGTACCAGTAGTGGCGCAGCGCTTCGACGTTCATGGCCGCCTCCCTTCCACCGAGTCCGTCGCTCGGGTCGTACGGGGCTGCTCGCTCGGCTGATCGCCGGAGCGATCGCCGAGAATCGCGGGGCGTGGACCGCGCCGCCGGGGCCCCACCGCCTGGGGCGGCGTCAGCGGCCAGTCCTGGCGGTGCCGCGCGCCTCAGTATAACGGCCCAGCGCGGCGCGGTCACTGCTCGCGGTCGCGCCGCATTAGTGCGTCGATGGCGTGGACGATCTCCGGCGCCAGGCGCCACCGCGCGAGGAGGGCGGGATCGGGCCACCAGCGGTAGCGCGCCAGGTCCAGGCTGAGGGCGTCGTCCACCTCGACGCCCTCGGCGCGCAGGCGCTCGGCCTGGCGCCACATCGAGTGCTCGGGGCAGCGCGTGCTGATGCGGCCATGGCGGTTCACCACGCGGTGCCAGGGCACGTCCGAGTCCGCCGCTAGCACGTGCAGCGCGCCGCCGACCATCCGCGCCGTGCGCGGGAACCCCGCCACCAGCGCCACCTGGCCGTAGGTCATCACGCGGCCGGGCGGGATCGCGCTCACCACCGCGTACACCGCCTCGCGGTAGCGCGTGCCGACGCGATCGGCCGGGCGCATCAGCCGCGCGCCTCGCGCGGCCGGGCCGCGGGCGGCGCCCCCTCGTGCCAGACGTGCCGCTCCGGACTGCCGCCCGGCAGCAGGAAGGCGGCGAGACAGCCCAGCAGCCCCACCGCGCTGAGCAGCCAGAACGTCTGCCGCAGCGAGACCTCCAGCGCCGCGCGCACCTGCTCCAGCATGGCCGGCGTCAGACTCGCCCGCAGCTCCGGCGCGAGGAGGGCGTTGGCCAGCCCCATGCCCGCCAGGCCGGCGTCCGCGACGCGGTCGAGGCCGGCGCTCCGCGCCGCCAGCTCGGTCGCCACCCGGGCGTTGAGGACCGCCTGCAGCGCGCTGATCACCAGCGCCGGGCCGAAGGAGCGGAAGAACGTCGCGGCGGCCGTCGCCGCGCCCCGCTCGCCCCAGGGCACCGCGTTCTGGACGGCCACGACCACGACCGTGTTGGCGAAGCCCAGCCCGAGCCCCTGCACGAGCATGGCCACCAGCACTAGCGCATAGGCCAGCGGGACCGCCGTCCCGGTCTGCGCGAGCAGAGCAAAGCCGGCCGCGAGCGCCGCCATGCCGCCGACGCTCGCCGCCCGATACCCGCAGCGCCAGAGCAGCGGCACGACCAGGATGTTCGTCCCCAGCCAGCCCAGGTTGATCGGCAGCGACACCAGTCCGGCCTGCAGGGGCGAGTCGCCAAGCGCTCCCTGCACGAACAGCGGCACGAACGCGCTGTAGGCCCAGACGCAGCCGCCGAGCGCCAGGGTGACCAGGCAGGACCCGACCATCACCCGCTGCCGAAACAGGCCGAGCGGCACCAGCGGCTCGGGCGCGCGCCGCTCGATCCAGACGAACGCCCCCGTTCCCAGCGCGGCCAGGGCGTAGAGGACGACCTGCGGCGGCGCCAGCCAGGTGCCCTGGGCGCTGGCGAGGGCCAGCGCCAGCATCAGGGCGCCGGCCGCGACCATCAGCGCCGCCGCGCCGGCCAGGTCGAGGCGGTGCGGCCGCTTCTCGACGCGCTCGCGGAGGGTGAGCACGATCGCCAGCGCGGCGGCAGCGGCGACCGCGGCGTCGACTAGAAAGATCGCACGCCAGCTCACGGTAAGGACCAGAAAGGCGCCCAGCGGCGGCCCGGCGACGGCGGCCAGCAGGTAGACGCTCGAGAACACCACCTGCGCCTTGGCACGCTCGGCAGGCGGAAAGAGATCGCCCGCCGCCGTGTAGGCCACGGGCGCGATCGCGCCGCCGCCGACACCCTGGATCAGGCGGCAGGCGATGACCTGCTCCATCGACCCGGCCAGGGCGGCCAGTACCGCGCCCACGGCGAAGATCGCCAGCCCGAGGAGGAGGATCGGCCGCCGGCCGTGCAGGTCGGACAGCTTGCCGAACAGGGGGCCCGTCACCGTCCACATCAGGAGGAAGGCCGTGAACAGCCAGCCCACCAGCTCGACGCCGCGCAGCTCTCCCGCCAGCGTGGGCCCGCCTGCCGTCAGCACCAGGCCGTCGAGGGCGAGGGCGAAGAAGGCCAGCCCGATCGCGGCCAGGGTCAGCGCGCGGGGCACGGCGCGCGCCGCCAGGGCGGCCGGCGGCCTCATCGGGGGTCCTGCACGGGAATACTCCGGGCCACGCCTTGACCAGGGGCGCGAGGTCGGTTCATGATACCTGAGCGCTGTCCTGGAGGGTGAGGTGGGTTACGTCGGCGCGCCGCTGCGGCGGAAAGAGGACGCGAAGCTGCTGCGCGGCGAGGGGCGCTACGCGGCCGACGTGCGCCTGCCCGGCCTGCTCCAGGCCGCGATCGTCCGCAGCCCGCACGCCCACGCTCGCCTGCTCGGCGTCGACGCCAGCGCGGCCCTCGCCCTACCGGGCGTCGTCGCCGTCCTGACCGCCGCCGACCTGCCCGCCGACGTCCAGCCGATCCCCCTGCGCCTGACCTCCTATCCGGGCCTGACCGACGCGCTGCAGTACCCCCTGGCCCGCGACCGGGTGCGCTACGTCGGCGACCCGGTGGCGGTGGTCGTGGCCGAGGACCGCTACCGCGCCGAGGACGGCGCCGAGGCGGTCGCCGTCCGCTACGAGCCGCTGCCGCCGCTGCCGTCGGTGGCCGCGGCCCTGGCCGACGGCGCGCCGGTCCTGCACGAGCGGCTCGGCCACAACGTCGCCTGCCGCTTCGAGCAGCGCGTCGGCGACGTGGAGGCCGCCCTGCGCGCGGCCGACCTGGTGATCGAGGAGCGCTTCGCCACCAACCGCCAGGCGGGCATCCCGCTGGAGTGCCGCGGCCTGGCCGCCGAGTACGACCCGGCCACGGAGCGCCTGACCGTCTGGGGGGCGGCGAAGGTGCCGCACTTCAACCGCGCCACGCTGGCGAAGCTGCTTGGCCTGCCGGAGAGCCGCCTGCGCCTGGTGGAGAACGACGTCGGCGGCGGGTTCGGCGCCCGCGGCGAGTTCTACCCGGAGGACTACCTGATCCCGTACCTGGCGATGCGTCTCGGCCGGCCCGTGGGCTGGGTCGAGGACCGCCGCGAGCACCTGATGGCGATCAACCACTCCCGCCAGCAGGAGTTCCAGGTGCGGGTCGGCGTGCGCCGCGATGGCACGATCCTCGGTCTGCACGCGCGGATCGACAACGACCACGGCGGTTACGTGCGTACCCACGGCGCCACAGTGCCGGAGATCGGCTCGGCGCTGCTGCCGGGTCCCTACCGCATCCCGAACTACCTGGCCGAGGTCCGCTGCGTCCTGACGAACAAGACCCCGACCGGCACCTACCGCGGCCCGGGCCGCTACGAGGGGACGTTCGTCCGCGAGCGGCTGATCGACATCATCGCCCGCCGCCTGGACCTGGACCCGGCCGAGGTGCGCCGCCGCAACCTGATCACGCCGGCCGAGATGCCCTACGACGTCGGCACCGGCGGCCTGGCCGTCCACACCGTCTACGACACCGGCGACTACCCGGCCCTGCTCGACGCCGCCCTGGCCGCGATCGACTACGCTGGCTTCCGCCGCCAGCAGGCGGCCGAGCGGGCGAACGACCGCCTTGCCCGCGGCGCCCTGGACGGCCCACGGCAGGGTTCCATGCCCCGTCCGGGGGACGAGAGCCGCCTGGCTTCGCCGGCGGACGCCGCGCGGCCCACCCGCGTGCTGCGCGGGATCGGGATCGGCGCCTACGTCGAGAAGTCCGGGCTCGGCCCCTGGGAGTACGCCTGCGTCGAGGTCATGCCCGACGGGCGGGTGCTGCTCTACACCGGCGGCTCGTCGGTCGGCCAGGGCCTGGTAACGATCCTGGCCCAGGTCGTCGCCGACGGGCTGGGCGTCAGCCCCGACCAGGTCGACGTCGTCTACGGCGACACCGACCGCGTGCGCTACGGCGCCGGCGCCTTCGCCAGCCGCGTCACCGTCGTCGGCGGCGCCGCGGCGCACCAGGCAGCGCTGGCGGTGCGCGAGAAGGCGCTCGCTGTTGCCGCCGGTCTGCTCGAGGTCGCTGCCGACGACCTGGAGGTCGTGGACGGCCAGGTGCGGGCCAGGGGGGCGCCCAGCCGCGCCGTGCCCCTGGCCGAGGTGGCGCAGGCCTGCCTGCCTGCCTCCGTGCCCGCGGGCGTCGAGCCCGGCCTGCGCGCCGAGCGCTTCTTCAAGACCGACCACATGACCTACCCCGGCGGCGTCCACGCCTGCACCGTCGCGGTCGACGCCGAGACCGGCCAGGTGCGCCTCGAGCGCTACGCCATCGCCTACGACGTCGGCCGCGCCGTGAACCCGCTGCTGGTCGCCGGCCAGCTCGAGGGCGGGCTGGCCCAGGGCGTTGGCGGTGCCCTGCTCGAGAGCCTGGTCTACGGCGACGACGGCCAGCTCCTGAGCGGCACGTTCCTGGACTACCTGCTGCCGACGGCCCAGGACGTGCCCACGCCGGCGCTGGCAATCCTGGAGACGACGCCCACGCCGCTCACGCCGCTCGGCACGAAGGGCGCCGGCGAGGGCGGCACCACCGGGGCCGGCGGCTGCATCGCCAACGCCGTGGCCGACGCGCTGGCGCCCCTCGGCGTCGAGATCACCCGCCTGCCCCTCTCGCCCGACGCCATCCGCCGCCTGATCGACGAGGCCAGCCCAAGCCCAGCCCCAGGTCACGACCTATGAGTGGCGAACCCCGTACCGCTCCGTACTCAGTACTCAGCACTCAGCCCTACACCGGCCAGGCGCTGCGCCGCCGCGAGGACCCCAACCTGCTGCGGGGCGCCGGGCGCTACGTCGGCGACGTCGAGCCGCCGGGCACGCTGCACGTCGCCATCCTGCGCAGCCCGCACGCGCACGCGCGGATCGAGCGCGTCGACGCCGACGCGGCGCGGGGCCTGCCGGGCGTGGTCGCCGTCCTCAGCGCGGCCGACCTCGGCGCCGCCAACCGGCCGATCCCCAACCGCTTTCCGCACCCGGCCCTGCGCTACTACCCGCAGCACCCGCTGGCGCGGGACCGGGTGCGCTACGCTGGCGAGCCGGTCGCGGTCGTGGTCGCTGAGAGCCGCTACCTCGCCGAGGATGCCCTCGAGCAGATCGTCGTCGAGTACACACGGCTCGCGCCGCTGGTGGACCCCGTCGCGGCGCTGGCCGCCAGTAGCCCGGACGCCATCGTCCACGACGACCAGGGCGCTGCCGACAACCTGGC
>Ga0070739_10001842_pt1 | contig 30311 bp, 20 predicted proteins | sample Coa_R1_7_FD_66445 | JGI IMG/M metagenome (GOLD analysis project Ga0070739, IMG submission 66445) | Surface soil microbial communities from Centralia Pennsylvania, which are recovering from an underground coalmine fire - Coalmine... | ecosystem: Environmental > Terrestrial > Soil > Unclassified ...
CTAACTCAAGTTGCTACCTTGCCTCTTCGAGAAGGCAAACGGTGATGCAAAAGCCGGTTTCCAGAGCGATTCTCTCTCAAACGTGTTCCTAGGTAGCAACTTGGGTTAGGTAATCCCTCCCAACGGTGTGGACGTATCTCCTCAGCAGCAGGCTGCGTGAGATTGATCCACACGGCTGGGAGTGTCTACCAATGAATAAGGAAGACCAGAGAATGCCTGAGGAAGTTATCAGCCAGCCTGCCATAGCAACGCTTCGCCCTGAAACGGCGTCTCAGCCGAGGGAACGGCAGGCGGGATACCATATTATGACCTGGGGCTGCCAGATGAACGAGGAAGACTCAGAGCAGATGGGCCTCTACCTGGAGCAGATGGGCTACCGCCCGGTGAGCGATGCCGCTGATGCCGAGGTGGTGCTGCTCAACACCTGCTCCGTGCGCGCCAAGCCGGAGGAGAAGGTCTGGAGCGAGCTAGGGCGCCTGCGCGACCTGAAGCGTGAGCGTCCGAACATGATCATCGGCGTGTGCGGGTGCATGGCGCAGGTCGAGAGCGCGGAGATCAAGCGGCGCGCGCCGCATGTGGATATGGTCGTCGGCACGGCCAATATCGCCTCCATCCCGACGCTGATTCAAAACCTCAAGGCGCAGCCGAGGCGGCAGGCCGATGGCGCGGGCCTGACGGCGCTGAACCTGCCGCCGCGCAAAGGGGCCATCGTCACCGACATCCCGCTCCGGAATGTAGCGCGCACGCCCAAGCTCAAGGCGCACGTGCCCATCATGTACGGCTGCGACAAGTTCTGTACGTTCTGTATCGTGCCCTTCACGCGCGGACGCGAGCGCAGCCGGCCCACACAGGAAATCCTGATGGAGATCAACGGATTGGCGCGCGGCGGCACGAAAGAGGTCACGCTGCTCGGCCAGACCGTCAACTCCTATGGCAAGAACCTGCTGGAAGGCCGCGTGCCCTTCTGCGACCTCCTGGAGAAGATCAACGCCATCCGGGGCCTACAGCGTATCCGCTTCACCTCGCCCTATCCGCGTGACTTCACCGACGACCTGATTGACGCCATCGGGCGGCTGGAGAAGGTCTGCGAGCACGTCCACCTGCCGCTCCAGGTTGCCGACGACGACCTGCTCAAAGAGATGCATCGCGGCTACACGGTGGCGAAGTTCCGCCAAATCGTGGAGAAGCTGCGCGCCTACGTGCCCGGCATCGCCATCACCACCGACATTATGCTCGGCTACCCCGGCGAGACGGACGAACAGTACTACAACACCATGCGCTTTGTCGAGGAGATACGCTTCGACTCGGCGTTCATGTTCGCCTATAGCCCTCGCCCCGGCACGAAGGCGGCGGCGCGCGAGGATCAGCTTCCGCATGAGGTCAAAATCGAGCGGCTTAAGGGCCTGGTGGAGTTGCAGAACCGGATTACGGTCGAGATCAACAAGTCGCAGGTCGGGCAGGTGTTCGAGGTGCTGGTGGAGGGCCGCAGCCCGAAGGACAAGACCAAGCTCACCGGCCTGACCCGCCAGAACAAGACGGTCAACTTCCCCGCGCCGGAAGGTGGCTCGCGTCCCGCCGACTCGCTCGTCGGCAAGCTGGTACAAGTGCGGGCCGTTGAGGGGCATCTCTGGGGCTTCACCGGCCAACTTATGGAGTAAGCAGGTTGATCCCGTTAGCCAGTTCAAAAAGGCCGCCTGAGTGTAGACAAGAAGCCCGACTAAGACGCCCGGCCCTAAAGGACCGGGCTGTGGGCGGCAGGCCCCCTGAAGGGGGCTACTCTCCCCTCTGGTAGCCCTAGAAGGAGACGAACCCACCTCTCATTGATGGGGCTTGCCGTCCGCAGTCCACCCCTTGAGGGGTGGCTGCCCGAAGATACCGTATACGCTCTTAGCGGACGCAGCCGGGATAGGTCTGGCCCTGGATAGGAAAATAGACCGGGCTTTCGCCTTCGCCTGTGTAGCGGGATCGGGCCGACATATAGGACAACGCGATAGCCCGCCGCCAGTTCTGTGAGCGGTTGGGCGCGGTGTAGTGGGGCAGCAGGGAATGGAAGAACAGGCCGCTGCCCGCACGCATCGGAGCCATCACCGCCTGCGCGGTATCCAGGCACGCCGGGTCAATCACGTAATCGTCGGTAACATAGATGTGCGGCAGCGGCTCCTTCTTGTGCCAGCCGGGAAGCACGACCATGCAGCCATTTTCGGGCGTGGCGTCGTCCAGGGGGAACCAGCAGGAGCACAGGTCCATCGGTGCGATGGGCCAGTAGGGGGAGTCCTGGTGCCAGCCCTTCTGCGAGCCGACCTCCGGGGGCTTGAGCAGAAGGCTGTTGCGGAACATCTTGATGTCGGGGCCGAGGATCTGTTCCAGAATGCTGACGATGTTGGGGTGCGTGCCCAGGCGGCGAAACAGATCGTCTCCCTGCACTAGCCCATCTATCTTGCGGATGCCGTCGCCGGGATGGTCTACCGTCAGTTCTCCACGCTGGACGCGCGGCTCGATCTGAATGGTGAGCTTATCGGTGGGCCGCCCACCGTGCGTATACTCCCGCACGCGCTCGCGCAAGGCGGCAACCTCCTCCGCCGTCACCAGGTCTTCCATGACCAGATAGCCGTCCCGATGGTAGGCTTCGAGTTGTTCCGGTGTCAGACGCATAGGCATAATAAGAGATCCTCCTGTTGCGTGTCAGGTCTGGGCGGCGGCGTGCGCGGCTTTCAAATGCGCCAGAGCCGGGCCGATCTCGGCGGCAAAATTGCGCCAGATACACTCGATGGAGAGGCGCGCGTCATAGCCGGCCTGGCGCAGCGCCCGGAAGAAGGCCACATGATCGTAGGTTCCGGTTCCAGGAGCGTAGCGGCCCGTATCGGCAGTATGCGTGTGGGCGAGCACGTCGGCGCTGGCGGCGATAGCCTCCAACGGATCGTTTTCCCATTCCATATGGTACGTATCGGCCAGGTTACGCACGCCGGGACGCCCGATCCGCCGCACCAGTTCTGCCCCTTCGCGGACAGAGTTGAGAATATTGGACTCGCCCCGGTTCAGCGGCTCGACGGCCACAAGAACGCCGGTGCGGTCGTAGGCGTCGGCGCAGTAGCCGAGGAAATCCAGCAGTTGCCGCTCGGCCTGCTCGCGGGGAAAACCGTCCGGTATATTGCGCGCTCCCCCGCTGCCGAAGACGATCACTTTGCCGCCGACCTGCGCGGCGCGCGTCAGGGCGGTCTCCACATAGCGGCGCAGGCGGGTCGGATTGGCCTCCGGCCCAACGATCTTGCCGGTTCGGATGAAGGAGTTGAACGCCTCCGGCAGCAGCGGCATGGCTTCGATGGCCTGGCGCTTTCTGGCCCAGGCCGCGTCGTCTTCATTCGGGATCAGGTCGCCCGCAGCGGCAAGCTCAATATAATCGTATCCGGCTTCGGCCAGCGGCTTAGCCGCCTCTATACCTGCGCACACGCCAAATCGCATCGTCCTCCCCCTGTGGTTATCCTGACCGGGATCAGGCCCCCGAATACACGCGCTCGGCCCCGGCATAGACGTTCATAGTATCGCCGCGCAGGAAGCCGATGAGCGTCATGTTCAGTTCCCGCGCCAACTGCACTGCCAGCGATGAGGGCGCAGACACGGCGCAGACCACCGGCGCCCCCGCGACCGCCGCCTTCTGCATGATCTCAAAGCTGGTGCGCCCGCTGACCATCAGGATGCGCTCCGAGAGGGGAATACGCTCGGCCAGCAACTCCGCGCCCAGCAGCTTATCTACCGCGTTGTGCCGCCCGACATCCTCCCGCAGCACCAGCAGCGCGCCCTCTTGATCGAACAGCCCGGCGGCGTGCAGTCCGCCCGTTCTGGCAAAGACGCGCTGCGCGGCCCGCATCCGCTCGCTCAGACAGCGCACCACGCCGACCGACACGCGGAAATCCGAGGCGGCGATGGGCGGCGCAAAGCACCGCACGGCCTCGATGCTCGCCTTGCCGCAGAGTCCGCAGCTAGATGTCGCCATGAAGCTGCGCTGCCAGCGCCCCCTCTCCTGATCTGGCCGCCAGTCGCCCGCCAGGTAGACGTTGACGATGTTCTGCAAATGGGGATTGTCGGGGTCGGTGCAGTAGGCCATCCCGCCGATGTCGTCTGCCGACCGGATGATGCCTTCCGTAAAGAGCAAGCCTGCCGCCAGAGCAAAATCATCGCCGGGAGTGCGCATCGTTACGGTCAGACTCTCGCCGTTGATCCGTATCTCCAGCGGCTCCTCCACCACGACGCTATCCACGCTTTCCCGCGCTGTATCTCCTTCCCAGCGCGTGATCGGCACCTCTGCCTGCATCCGTGAGGGTCTCCATGTTGGGAAGTATCTGTTGTTTCGCCAGGAAAGCGATTAATCCTGCACCGGCGGAGGCGTTTCGTTCTGCGTTCTCGCCGGATAGGGGAACGCGGGAACGCGAAGCCGCTCAGGGGAGTAGGATCAAGGGGTACGGGTAAGGGAGAGCGGCCTACGGCTGAGGAGCGGCATCGGGGAGCGGGAATCTGGAAATTGTGTATCCAGGTATTTGACGCAGGGGCAACATCGCGCTATAATCTAGCAGGCCGCCGACTCTGGCGCTTCACTCACCACCGGGCTTGCGGGGGATAGCCCAACGGCAGGAGGCAGGGGACTTAAAATCCCTCCAGTGAGGGTTCGAATCCCTCTCCCCCGATGTGTAGAGAGTAGGCAGTCGGCAATCGGCAGTTGGGAAAGCGTTTGTGCATGGCCTCTAACGCACCAGGAAAGCGTAGAGGCTTGCGTTTACGACTCCGCTTGCCGGCTGCCTGCTCCCGTTTTAAGATGCTTCCGGGTACGAGCCGAGGACACGCACGAACAGGGAGTGCTCTTTGAGCAGGTTGATCGCCTTCCACACCGACGTATCCTTGATGTGGCCCTGCACGTCAATATAGAAGACATATTGCCAGGGCTCTACCTTCGTGGGACGCGACTCGATCATCGTCAGGTTCACATCGTACTTCTCGAAGGCGTTGAGGGCGTGGACGAGCTCGCCGGCGCGGTTGTGAACGGAGAACATCAGCGAGGTCTTGTCCTTGCCGGTCGGCTCCGGCTCGTTGTAGCCCAGCACCAGGAAGCGCGTGCGGTTGGTTGGATTATCCTCAATGTGCTCGCACAGGATGGGCAGGCCGTAGCGCTCTGCCGCCAGCGTGGTGGCTATCGCGGCGCTCTCGGCGTCCTGTGCGGCCATCTCCGCTGCCCGCGACGTGCTGGACGCCTCGATCTCCCCAACATTGGGCAAGTGATTACGCAACCACTGACGGCACTGCGCCAGCGGCTGGAAATGCGAGTAGAGCCGTTTGATCTCGCCTAACGTCTGGCAGTGGGTCAGCAGGTTGTGGGTGATCGGCTGGTAGACCTCCGAGACGACACGCAGGTTGGAGCTCATAAAGGTATCCAGCGTCTCCGGCACCACGCCCGCCCAGGAATTTTCCACCGGCACCACGCCATAGTCACAGTGGCTGCGCTCCACCTGCGCAAAGACCTCCGCAATGCTCTCCACGGGCATGAATTGCGAGGAGTTGCCGAAGCGGGCGATGCTGGCCAGGTGGCTGAAGGTGCCTTCCGGCCCGAGGAAGGCCACGGCAAGCGGCTTCTCCAGCGCGCGGCAGGCAGAAATGATCTCCCGATAGATGGCGCGAATAGCTCCTGAATCCAGCGGCCCTTTATTTAAAGAAAGCAGCCTCTTGAATACAGTATGTTCGCGTTCCGGGGTAAAATAGTGGGAACGAGCGCTGGATTTGGCGTGGCCGATCTGCTGGGCCAACTCCGCCCGGCGGTTCAATAGCTGAATCACCTGCTCGTCAATCTTATCTATCTCTTTGCGCCATTCAGGCAAACTCATTGTCGCGTCTCATCCTTCAAAAGGAGGTAACTATCTAACTCAAGTTGCTACCTTGCCTCTTCGAGAAGGCAAACGGTGATGCAAAAGCCGGTTTCCAGAGCGATTCTCTCTCAAACGTGTTCCTAGGTAGCAACTTGGGTTATCTACTCTGGCGACTTCAGTTTACCCCATGCGCGGGCATTTTGCCTGCGGTGACTGCTCTCAGTCCCTGTCTCCCTGCTGTCAGGGACAGCTGTGCATCGTAATTGCCGGCGTCGGCCTGTTCCGTCAGTCCCTGTCTCCCTGCTGTCAGGGGCAGGGCCGTCATGGATCGCAAGGAACGCCGCGCTCGTTGGCCTGTCACAATTACAAAACAGGGCGGTTGTATAACATTTAAGGAAGAAGTAACATGGCTCGTGGCGGTTGGTTTCGCCGCGGTGCGCGCAACGGCACCGCGCAGGCGAACGTACCCGAGGGATTATGGACCAAATGCCCGCGCTGCGGCGAAATCCTGTTCGCGCGGGATGTCGAGCGCAATCTGAAAGTCTGTCCTAAATGCGATTACCACTATAAGCTGCGCGCCCAGGAGCGCCTGGAACTGACCGTGGATGAGGGCAGTTTCCAGGAGATAGACGCGCAGGTCACCTCGCGCGACCCGCTGCAATTTCCCGACTACGCCGAGAAACTGGCCCGCGCCCGCGCCAACACGGGGCTGACCGACGCTATCCTGACCGGCTACGCCCGCATCGAAAACCGCCCGCTTATCATTGGCGTCGCCGACTTCAGCTTTATGGGTGGCTCGATGGGCAGCGTAGTCGGCGAGAAGATCGTCCGGGCGATGGAGCGCGGGGCGCAGGAGCGCCTGCCGGTGCTGCTGATCACAGCCAACGGCGGCGGCGCCAGGATGCAGGAGGGCCTGTTCTCCCTGATGCAGATGGCCAAGACCAGCGCGGGCGTGGCACGTCTGGATCGGGAGGGCGTGCCCTATATCGTCCTGCTGACCGATCCGACCATGGCGGGCGTCTACGCCTCGTTCGCCTCGCTGGGCGACATCATCCTGGCCGAGCCGGGCGCCTTGATCGGGTTTGCGGGGCGGCGTGTGGGCAATCAAGACCTGGGCGTTAAGCTCCCGGAGGACTTTCAGACTTCCGAGTTTCAGTTCCGCTGCGGCATGGTAGATCGGATCGTGGCGCGCAAAGAGATGCGAAGCACGTTAGGCAAAATCCTGGCTTTCTTCGCGGAGGACGGTGTCCATGCTCAGCAACCCGCTTGATTTCGAGAAACCCATCGCCGAATTGGACAGTCTCATCGCCGAGCTTAAACAGGTAGCTAAAGACCCGCACGTACGGGAGGACGCGAAGACGAAAGGCATAGACATCGAAATCCAGATTGCGGAATTGGAGAGCCGGCGTGAGCAGTTGATACGCCAGATCTTCTCCGACCTGACGCCCTGGAACCAGGTCCAGATGGCGCGGCATCCGCAGCGGCCCTATAGCCTCGATTATGTCCGCCTGATCTTCGAGGACTTCCTGGAACTGCACGGCGACCGCGTGAATGCCGACGACCCGGCCATCATCGGCGGGCTGGCCCGCTTCCAGGGTGAGCCGGTGGTGGTGATCGGGCAGCAGAAGGGCCGCGACCTCAAGGAGCGGCAGTATCGCAATTTCGGCAGCGCGCGTCCCTCCGGGTTTCGGAAGGCCCTGCGCCTGATGAAGCTGGCAGAGAAGTTCAATAGGCCGCTGATCATCTTTGTGGATACGCCCGCCGCCGAGGCGAACCTGACGGCGGAGGAGGAGGGCATCAGCCAGGCGATTGCGGTGAACCTGCGCGAGATGATCGGGCTGCGGGTGCCGATAGTGGTGGCGATCATCGGCGAGGGGGGCAGCGGCGGCGCGCTCGGCATTGCCGTCGGCGACCGCATTCTGATGCTGGAGCACGCCATCTATTCGGTTATTCCACCGGAATCGTGCGCGGCCATTCTCTGGAATGACCGCAGCCGCGCGCCTGAAGCGGCCGAAGCGCTTAAGCTGACCGCCCGCCATGCCCTGGAGTTTGGCCTGATAGATCAGGTGCTGCCGGAGCCGCTGGGCGGGGCGCATCGGGATCTGCCGACGACGGCGGCGACCCTCAAAAAAGCCTTTGCTCGGCATCTGGCCGCGCTCGGGAAGATGACGCCCGAAGAGCTCCTCCAGGCGCGCTATACCAAGTTCCGCTGCATGGGCGAGTGGGAAGATACCGCCCTCTCCCGTGCGGCGCAGACAGCCTCCGAGAAAACCCCGCGTAAGCCCAAGAGTTAGAGAGGGGAGACCTCTCCCCCGGCCCCTCGTTTAGGGTGTAGGGGATAGGGTGTGGGGAGTAGGGTCGCCCTCACCCCCAACCCCTCTCCCGGCGCTGCGGGAGAGGGGAGAGACCTCACTTCCAGGCTCTTCCGTTCTGCCTTATCTCCCCTCATCCCCGGCCCTTCTCCCTCCAAGGGAGAAGGGAGAGCAGAAGCCGGGGTTTTCCCGCCCACGCAGGCAGGCAGCGGGCCGTAGGCCCCACAGCGGCAGGGTTTAGCCTGCCGGATATAAGGTCAGAGGCCGCCGATGCCCGATTCGGGCGGCAGATGCAGCCCGAAAAGCAGGTCGAGGACGGTACGCAGGAATCCGGCGGCAAACTCGCCCAGGACAAGTCCGAGGAAGAAGGGCAGGAAGCGGCGGTAGGCCCGCAAGCCCCCGTAGCGCAAAATCAGTACCTTCGCCAGCCAGCTTACGAAGATGGGCAGCCACAGCCGGAACAGCCCGAAGCTGCCCGAAACCATATAACCTGCCGGATGGAACGGCCACCAGAAGAAGCGGGAGCGCATCGAGACCAGGAACAGGGTAAAGCCCAAGCCGAACAGATAGGCCCCCATCGAGCCCCGATCCGGCTCCTGCGGAGAGGTGATCCAGGTGTCTAGCTTCTGCCAGGGCTCCCTGCCGAACGCCCAGATCGCCGGGCCGCGAAATTTGGCCGAGTCGTAGCCGACCTGGTACATCGTATGCAGGAAGGCCCAGAACGCCGCCACCGTCCCCAGCAGGCTCGCGCCCAGGATGATCGCCGAGACGGAGCGCAGCGGCGTCTGCGTGCGCCGTCCCAGGCGCACCGCATCCACCTGCGTCTGCATGGGGAATTGGCGGTGCGTGCGCGTCAGCCAGAAGAACAGCGTCATCACAGTCAGATCGCTGCGCGTCCAGGCGTTGGTGCCCGCGACGCGCTGGAGGATCTGATCGGCCCCCACCTGGTAGAGCTCGAAGGTCGGCAGGCCCAGCTCCGCGCGAATGCGCGCCACGACCACCACGATAACGAAGAGAATCCCCAGGTAGAGCACAGCGGTCTGCCAGCGCATCCCCGCCGCCACCGCAAACAACACCAGCCCCGCCAGCCCGCCGATCAGCCCGAACACCGTCGTCCGGTAGGAGAGCGGCTCGTCCGCATCGGAAGCAGCCTCCTCTGCCGCCGCGCCGTCGGTCTTCATGCCCCAGGCCGCGCGCCAGACCCGCCGCAGGTGTCCGCGCGCCGTCCAGACCACCGCCAGGAACAGCCCCAGAATCGCGCCCACGCCCTGCTGCTGGATATAGGGGAACCGGCCCCAGGGATTGACTTCCGTATAGCCCCACATCGCTGCCGTCACCAGTTCCACCCGGCTCAGCAGGAAAAAGAACCAGCAGGAGAAGCCTAGCTGCGTCGGCAGCAGGAAGGTCAGGCCGTAAGCGAAGGGAAACGAGGAGATGGGGATCGGCCCGGCAGCGTTCCAGGGGTACGTATCGAAGGCATAGGTCTGGACGCCGATGGGGACGCCGGGAAAGGAAGGAGAAAGGGCGTGGATCAGGTTGACCAACTGTGGGATGGCGCCGACCGCCATCCCGCCCCAGAGCAGCGGCGCACGAAAGAGCGTCTCCGGCTGGTTGATGACCTGGATCGGGATCTCGGCGATGGGATAGTTCAGGCGCTCGGCGTCCCATTGGCGGCGGAACAGGGAGGTCAGGCAGAGCATGGTCCAGACCACCAGCATCACAAACAGCGTCCACCAGCCCAGCGGCGCGAGCCAGGGCAGGAGATGATCTCGGCGGTAGAGCGTGGAGTTGCCGATGTAGAGGGCGTCAATGGCCTCTTTCTCCCGCGTGACGAGATGCCCCGGAATATAGGGGATAATCTTCGTGCCCCAGCCCGTCTCCGGCGTGTCGTGGCGGAACACGTAGGTCAGAGTGGTGAAGAGGATCTGGAGCACGTCATGCCCGGCGAGGTTGCTGGCGACGGCAACGACGACATAGAGGGCCACCAGCTCTTGCCGTGAGAACATCCAGCGCGGGCAAAGGCGGCGCAGCAGAGCGTTCAGGCCGATGAGGAGCAGCAGCAGCGTGATGGCATTGAAGAAGAGGGCCTGCGTTGTGGCGTTATCGGAGTAGCGGACGTATTCGATCTCGGTCAGCCACCAGGCGTTGAGCGGAATCAGCAGGAGGGAAAAGAGGAGGACTCGCAGCGTCAACGCGCTCCGGCGGGACGGAGCCAGGGAAGCGGGCAGGATCTCTGCTTCGTTCATCTTTACAGGCTGTGCCAAGATCGCGTTGCGCCTCCTCAACAGATAGCTTGCGTTTGCAGGCAGCCGTATGCTGCCTACGCAGTGCTTCGCCGGACGGCCTTCCTTTTCCTTGTTTCACTCCCAATCCTCTCGGCATCCAGATCGGTCGGTAAAGCGGAATTCCCTTTCCTCTTTCTTTATCTATAGTAGAATGAGAATATCAGACCATCCTGCGGAGAGAGCACCATGCCCAGAGTTGCCCCGCCACCCGAAAAAGCGTTTTGCCCCGAACCAACTCCCCATCGCAAGCGCTGGACGCGCGACGAATGCGCTTTTCTGAGCGACAGCGGCCTGCTGGCGGGGCGCTATGAACTCATAGATGGGCAGATCCTTTCCAAAATGGGACAGAAGCCGCCGCACCGCCTGACGGTCGTTCTGCTGCATGCCTGGCTGACCGCCGTGTTTGGGCTGCTGTTCGTGCAAAGCCAGTTGCCGATTGATGTAGGCGACGCCGATCCCGAACACAACGATCCTGCAACCCGATGAGGCTGTCATTGTCGAGCCGACCACCGCCTACACCGACCGTCACCCTTGCCCCGCCGATCTGGTGCTGGTTGCCGAAGTGTCCGACACGACCCTGCGCTTCGACCTCACCACAAAAGCCGTCCTCTACGCCCGCGCGGGCATCCGTGAGTACTGGGTGGTAGATATTGTCGGAAGGCGGATCGACGCGCATCGTCAGCCAGCCACGCAGGGCTATCAGGAGATTCTGGTCTACGAGGAGACGGAACGGCTCTCTCCGCTGGCGCATCCGGAGGCGGCGGTGCGTGTCGCCGGCTTGCTGCCTCCTATGGGGGCCGGATCGGAAGGAGCCTGAACCACAGACTAGCCCTGTCGCCGCTGCTTTCTATTCCGATCAGGGGCCGAGACCTGGAACCTTAGCACCCTGGCAGCCTAACTGCTCCGGCTGCTTTTCTATCCGAAGTCAGACGAAAGAGGAAGGCTCTGGCGGCGGGATAGGGCCGCTTTCCGCAGGACGCCGGAAGTCCGGGGGGACGAAGACTTTGAGTGCATCCCGGGCCACGCGCAGGCGCACGGGCGTCTTGCCGCACAGGTCGCCATCGAGCACGAGTGGGTGCGGCGTTTCCGTCTCCACGGTAATGTCGTCGGTGAGGAAAGCGCGCAGGCCGGGCGTGTGGAAAAAACGCCCGTGCATGACGTGATAGGTCATCTTCAGGAAGGCCCATTTACTTTGCGGGGGAAGGGCATAGAAGGCCAGCTTCCCGCTCTCCAGATCCACGCCCGGTATCGAAAGGGCGCCGCCCATCCAGAGATGCCCGTTGATAACGCCCGCCTGCAAGACCCTCAGGCATTCCTGCATCTGCCCGTAGCGCAGGGTGATGCGGATAGCGCGCAGGCGGCGCAGGGCCAGAAAGCCCGCAAGAACATAGCCGAACGGCCCGAACCGCTTCTTATAGGTCGGCGAGAGGAAGCGCTGCATCCGCGCGGAGAAGCCGAGGCTGGCCGTAAGGAGGAAATAGCTCTCATTGGCCTGGCCCAGATCGATAGGCACGGCGTTCCCGGCGGCGAGAACTTCGCAGGCCGCCTCTACGCTCGGAGCAATACCCAGGTTGCGCGCGAAATCATTGACGGTGCCAAGCGGTAGGACGCCCAGCGCCGCATCCGTGTAGGCCAGCACATCGGCAGCGCAGCGGAGCGTGCCATCTCCCCCTCCGACCACTATCAGCTTCGCCCCCTCGGCGAGGCTTTGTCGCACGAGATCGGGCAGACGAGAAGGATCGGTGAGGGAGTAGGCAGGGCGGAGGGTGAACCCCTGAGCGCGCAGGCACGCCTGCGCCCGCGCAAACCACTCCTGGCCGCGCCGCGCGCGCGTATTGACAATCAGCGCCGCTTCCCGTGACGCACGCGCATGCTCCCCTGCGGGAGCGGGCACTGTCGTCTGTTCCCCAGCTTCGGACATCCTTGTTTCCCTATGCCCAGTTGGGCCAGGTCCTCCTGTTGGTGCGCCCTTAAGCCCGAAGGAGAGGGAACAGGCCGCAAGGGACGCCAACATGCCGGACATCATCCAGAGACGTTTTTAGTTGGATTTAGGGTACACTGAAACGCAGAATTATCAAACCAGAGTACGATACAATTCTCAATATCGTAACCCGCTATGGAGGCAGACAGGGATGATTGTGGTTATGGCGCCGCACGCCACGGAAGAGCAGATCAAGGACGTTGAGCGGCGTATTGTAGATTGGGGCTATGGGGTGCATCCCATCTATGGGGCCGAGCGCACCGTCATCGGCGCCGTCGGCGTGCCGGAGGCCGACAAAGCCCGCTACATGGAGTCGCTGGAGGCGCTGCCCTATGTGGAGCGGGTCATCGCCATCCTGCGGCCCTACAAGTTCGCCAGCCGCGAGTTTCACCCGGAAGGGACGGTGATTGATGTCAAGGGCGTGCCGGTTGGCGGCAACCAGATCGCCCTGATGGCCGGACCCTGTACCGTCGAGACCTACGAGCAGACCTGGGAGTCGGCGCAGGCATGTCGGGAGGCGGGCGCGACGATTCTGCGCGGCGGTGCCTACAAACCCAGCACCTCGCCCTATTCCTTCCAGGGGCACGGCGAGGAAGGCTTAAAAATCCTGCGTGACATCGCCGATAAGCTGGGCATGCGCGTCATCACCGAGGTGATGGACCCGCGCAACGTCGAGCTTGTCAGCCAATACGCCGATATCCTCCAGATCGGCACGCGCAACATGCAGAACTACGACCTGCTGCGCGAGGTCGGCAAGGCGAAAACGCCAGTGATGATCAAGCGGGGCATGTGGGCCAAGATCGAGGAGTGGCTGCAAGCGGCGGAGTACGTGCTGCTGGGCGGCAACAAAGACGTGATGCTCTGTGAGCGCGGCATCCGCACCTTCGAGACCTACACGCGCAATACGCTCGACCTCTCCGCCGTCCCGGCGGTCAAGGAGCTCTCTCACCTGCCGGTGATCGTGGACCCCAGCCAGGGAACGGGCAAGCGCAGCCTGGTGACGGCGATGACGAAGGCGGCGGTGGCGGTCGGGGCCGACGGCCTGCTGATCGAGGTGCATCCCCATCCGGACAAGGCGCTCAAGGATGGAGCGCAATCGCTGACCTGTGCGCACTTCGGGCAACTGGTTGCCGAGCTTCGGCCCATTGCGCAGGCCATCGGGCGCACGCTCTAGCGATTCCATATTCGCAAGGAGAAGGGGTAGGGGGTGAGGGCTTGCCCCCAACCCACTCAGGCTAGAGGATGACTGAAGGCAACGCGATGACGGAGCCTCCCTTGCAAATCCGGTTATTAGCCGGGGCGGATATCGCGCCAATGGTTGCCGCGTTCCAGGCCATTGGCTGGGACATGCCCGCTGCGAAGTATCAGCGCTATCTGGCTGAGCAGAAGGCAGGGAAGCGCACGGTGTTGGTGGCCTTTCTGGAGGAAGCGTTCGCCGGATACCTAACCGTCGTCTGGCAGCCGGATTATCCCCCTCTTAAGGCCGAAGGCATCCCTGAAATCCAGGACTTCAACGTGCTGCCGCAATGCCGCCGGCGCGGCATCGGGACCCGCCTGATGGATGCGGCGGAAGCACTGGTGGCGGAGCGTTCGCCCGTGGTCGGCATTGGCGTCGGCCTCTATGCCGATTATGGCTCGGCGCAGCGTCTCTATGTGCAGCGCGGCTATATCCCGGATGGCCGAGGCATCACGTATGAGGATCGCTTCGTCACGCCCGGAGAGATGGTTCGGGTGGACGATGGGTTGCTCCTCCATTTTACCAAAACGTTACGGCGTCCGCCGACTCCCTGAGCGCCCGCGCCGGTTTGTCCTTTCCTCACTCTCTCCCACGCAAAACGACGGTTTCCCCGTCGTAAACCCGGCAAATTACCAGCAGATTTCCCCCTCTATTTGGGCAAAAATGAGATACCGTAACCTGCACGGGCGCGGCAGGCACGCTGTCCTGCCCGAATGCTGTTGCGCCCATCTCTTTGCTCTGCGCTGGAGGGAGAACCGCCGTGTTGCTGACATCGCCCGCACTACTTACCGCACTTCTCCTGGGAGGCGCGGGGGTTGGCCTTACCTGGCGCCAGGCCTTGCGGCGCGCGCTGCGGCGCCAGGCGGCGGAATGGGAAGCGCGTCTGGCGGCGGAACGCAGAGCGGGGCAGAGCCTCTGTTTTGCCGTTCTGGAAAGCCTGGCCTGCGCCATCGAAGCCACCCACTCCTACGACGTTGACCACCTCCCCTGCGTCGTGGCCTATGTGGCTGCCATGGCGCGAGAGCTGGCCCTGCCGGAGGAGGAGACGTCAGCGCTGCGCGCCGCGGCCCTGCTTCATAACATCGGGCGGCTGGGCGTGCCGGAGCATATCCTGCATAAACCGGAGCCGCTGGCCCCAGAAGAGCAGGAGAAACTGCGCTCCCATCCCCTGCTGGCGGCGCAACTGCTAGAAGCCATTCCCTTCCCCTGGTCGGTCGTCTCCCTGGTGCGTCACTATACGGAGCATTGGGACGGCACCGGCTACCCGGACGGACTGGCGGGCCAGGCCATTCCGTTCGGTGCGCGCCTGCTGGCCGTCGCCGCCGCCTATAGCGCGCTGCAGCATGCGCGCCCGTTTCGCGCCGCCCTCCCGTCCGAGGAGGCGATGGAGGCGATCTCGGCGCGTGCGGGAACGCAGTTCGACCCGGAGGTCGTGGCCTTGTTCCGCAGGGTGATCGCACAGATGAGGGCCGGTCTTGCGGCGACAGGGGCGCAGGGCGGGAAGACGCCGCTGCCGGCGTCGGCGCTCCTGGGGCCCCTGGCCAGGCCCGGGGCGCGCGCCACCCTCGACATCATGGCTGCCACACAGCGCGAAACCATCGGCCTGTTCACTCTCTCCCAGGCGGTCACGGACTCGCTGCACCTGGAGGTAGTCGGCAACACGCTGCTGCATAGCGTCTGCACCCTCGTGCCCTGCGCCGCGTGCGTCCTCTTCCTGGCCGAGGACGATGGGGAGTTCCTGCGTGCCCAGGCCGCCATCGGCGCCAATGCGCGCCATCTGCTCGGCAGCCTGGCCCGCGTCGGCACCTACCTGACGGGCCGCGCCTTCTCGCGCGGTGAGGTCACGCGCGCCTCGTTCCTGGCCCACGACCTGATCCTGCGCGATGTCAGCGACGTTTGGATACCCTTCCGCTCCACGCTGATCGTGCCGCTAATAGCCGACGGGCAGCCGCTAGGCACGCTCAATCTGTATGCGGAAGAGCCGGAAGCCTTCGGGACGGATGCCCTGCGGGTGATGCGCCGGATCGCCGCGCAGGCCGGCCATGTACTGGAGAATGCCCGCCGCTTCGCCGCCGTGCAGGAGACGGCCTATACCGACGCCCTGACCGGCTTGCGCAACGCCCGCTACCTGCGCGAGTTCCTGGAGGGCGAGCTTAACCGCTCGCGCCGGGAGAACACGCCGCTGGCCGTCCTCAATATTGACCTGGATAACTTCAAGCCCATCAACGACACCTACGGCCACGCGCGCGGCGACCAGACGCTGCGCGAGATCGCCCATATCCTGCATACCCACATCCGCAACTACGACCTGGCGGCGCGCTATGCCGGCGATGAGTTTGTCGTCGTGCTCTCGCGCACCGGGCGCATTCCTGCCGAGGCGGTCGCCGCCAAGCTGAAGCAGGCTGTCCAGAGGCACTGCGAGGCGCTTATCGCCAGCGATCCCAACTTCCCGCCGCTCGGCATCAGCATTGGCATCGCTCTCTTCCCGGAGGACTCCGAGGACCAGCAAGGCCTGCTTTGCCGTTCGGACGCCGCTATGTACCTGGACAAGCAGCAGCGCCGCGCCCAACGCGCTGCCTCCGGCGATGGCCTCCAGGCCGCCTGAATCCCCAGAGGCCCTCACCCCCGGCCCCTTGTGTAGGGTGTAGGGTGTAGGGTGTAGGGGGTAGGGGGTAGGGTGTAGGGGATAGGGGGTAGGGTGTAGGGGATAGGGGGTAGAGTCGCCCTCACCCCCTTCCCCCCCTCCCTCCAAGGGAGAGGGGAGAGCAGAAGCCGGGTCCCTCCCTTCCCTCGTAGGGTCGCAAGGTGTCGCAAGGCGGAGGCGCGAACCGTTGTAGCGCTGACCCTTGCAGTGGGGGCCGGGGGGGTAGGTGTAATCTGTAGATCTCCTCGCCGCTTGACAGGGACGGCGGCGCGTGCGATAATACCCCGCCTGAGCGCGTCAAAATTCCCGCTCATGAGGAGGTTTCTCTGTGATACCCGTCCGTCGCATTGCGCCGCTGGCGTGCCTGCTGTTCCTGCTCGGCAGTACGGCGGTTCGCGCTGCCGAGGCCGATTGGAAGCCCGCGCCCGCGCCCCTGATGACCCGCTGGGCCGCCGATGTCTCCCCCGAAAGGGCCAGGCCCGAATACCCCCGTCCCAATGCCGTCCGCAAGGAGTGGTTGAACCTGAACGGCCTGTGGCAATTCGCCTTTGATGATCAGAACGCGGGCCGCGCCGCCAACTGGTCATCTGGGCACCAACTGCCGCAGCGCATTCTGGTTCCCTGGACGTTCGAGGCGGCTCTCTCCGGCATCGGCAAGGGCAAGGAGGTTCATGAGCGCGTCTGGTATCGGCGCACCTTTGACGTGCCGGGCCGCTGGCAGGGGAAGCATGTCCTGCTCCACTTCGGCGCGGTGGACTGGGAGAGCACGGTCTGGGTCAACGGCAAGGAGATGGGTACGCATCGAGGCGGCTATGCCCCCTTCACCTACGACATCACAAGCGCCTTGAAGGCGCACGGCCCGCAGGAGCTTGTCGTCGCCGTCTACGACCCCGCCGACCCGAAGAAAGGCGCCTATCAGCCCAAAGGCAAGCAGCTCGGCAGCGAGGGCATCTGGTACACGCGCACGACCGGCATCTGGCAGACGGTCTGGCTGGAGCCGGTCAGCCCGGTCCATATCGCCTCGTTCTCCCTAGAGCCGTCGCTGCTTCACGATAACCGGGACGGCGCGCTGCTGGTCAGCGCGAATATCGCCGGGGTGGAAAAAGCCCCGATCACTCTAGAGGCCGCGCTAACGCGCCAGGGCCGCAGAGTAAGCTGGGGACGCGCATTCGGCTCCCAGCCCAATCCGAGCCTCCACTTTAGCCTTCCGACTCCTGCTCTTTGGACCCCCGAAACGCCCAACCTTTACGACGTGACGCTGACTCTGAAGCAGGGCGGGCACGTCCTGGACGTTATCCAGTCCTACTGCGCGTTCCGCGCCGTCGGCATTGCCAACGGGCGCATCACCCTCAACGGCAAGCCCTACTTCCTGCGCGGCGTGCTGGATCAGGGCTTCTGGCCGGACGGCGTCTATACCGCGCCCACCGACGCCGCCATTCGCAACGACGTCCTGATGACAAAAGCGTTCGGCTTGAACACGGCCCGCAAGCACGTCAAGGTGGAGGACCCGCGCTGGTACTACTGGTGTGACCGGCTGGGCCTGCTCGTCGCGCAGGACATGCCAAGCAGCCATAACCTCTCCACCGACGAGGCCAAGCAGAACTTCGTGCAGGAGTGGAAGGAGATCCTGGCGGCGGTGCGCGCCCATCCTTGCGTGATCCTCTGGATCACCTTTAACGAGAACTGGGGCGATCCGAAGGAGTTCCAGGATACGGTGGTCGAGTTGACGCGCGCCGCCGATCCGACGCGCCCCATCATTGATGCCTCCGGCTGGAACCAGCGCGACAAGACCGACATCACCGACATTCACGACTACGGCAACGACCTGCGCCGGCATTGCACCCCGAACCCGCCGCGCCCGCGCTGGATCGGGGAGTACGGCGGCGTGGCCCTGCCGGTTCCGGGGCATACCTGGGTGCAAGGCTGGGGCTATCAGACCGTCCACACGCCCGCAGAACTGGTGGAAAAGTACCGCTTCCTGACCGATCAGATCAATAACGGACCGGGCCTGTCCGGCTACATCTATACGCAGCTGACCGACGTGGAGCAGGAACTGAACGGCCTGATGACCTACGACCGTCTTCCCAAGGCCCCGCCGAAGGCGTTCGCCGCCATCAACGCCGGCACCCGGAAGGCAGTGGCGGCGCAGGAGAAGCGGTAGCGGCGATGGCGCGGCCCTCCTTTGGCTGGAACCGCTGCGATTGCGCGCATAATCCGATCAACCTGCCGGTCACGCTCTCCAGCGGGCAGAGCTTTCGCTGGCGGCGGGACGCGGAAGGTATCTGGTGGGGCGTTGTCGGGAGGAGCGTCGTCGCGGCGCGGCAGGAGGAGGGCCGACCAGACAGCCCGCTCTACTGGCAGACTTTCCCGGAGCCGGGTCGCCAGGACATCATAGCCGATTACTTCCGGCTCGACGTGGAGGTGACGGCGCTCTACGCGGAGTGGATCGCGATGGAGCCGCGCATCCTGCCGGCGATTGCCGCCTTTCGTGGGCTGCGGGTGCTGCGCCAACCGCCGGTGGAATGCTTTTTCGCCTTTCAATGCGCCGCCTGCAACACGGTGGTCAAGATCGAGCGCAGCGTCCGCCGACTTGCCGAGCGCTATGGCGAGCCGATAGAGACCGGGCTGGCCGACGCTCCGTTCGACTTCTTCGCCTTCCCGACTCTGGAAGCTCTGGCCAATGCGGACGAGGCGGCCCTGCGCGCCGATCTCTGGGGCTACCGCGCGCCCCGCGTGATCGCGCTGGCCCGCCACCTGCTCCAGTTACCGCCCGGCTGGCTGGAGTCGCTGCGCCAGGCGCCCTATGTCCAGGCGAAAGCGGAGCTGATGGGGCTGTTCGGGGTGGGGGCGAAGCTGGCAGACTGCATCTGCCTGTTTGCGCTGGATAAGGACGAGGCCGTGCCGGTGGATACGCACGTCCGCCAGATCGCCTGCCGCCTGTTCCTGCCGGAGTTGTCCGGCAAGACGCTGACGCCGCGCGTCTATGAGGCCATCGCCGACGCCTTTCGCGCCCGCTTCGGCGCGTATGCGGGCTGGGCGCAGCAGTACCTTTACTTCGGCCAGCTTCACCGCGTCCGGGACTTCCTCCGCGAATAGACCGCGTCGCATGGCTGCCTCGATCTACTTCTTTTCGAGGTCTACTCGTTTTTTTGAGGTTGGCTCGGCGAACTGCCATTCTCCAAACACATTACGAACATATTCGTATCGCTCTGGAACACGAATTGCTTGAGACGCCAGCCGCGTGAGTAATAGGCGTTCGCGTTGGTCGGTAAGCTCTCCAATTTTCAGGCGGTGAAAATATACTGATCGTTTGACGTTTTTGCTAATGGCAAATCTTCCACGCGTGCTTCTTGAGCCGAGGATTTGCGCGTCAGAGATATGATTAGGTTTGCTGTAAGCAATAGAACGCACAGCAACAGTAGAGAACGCGTTTGCATGAACTGTTTCACGAAAACATCTCCTGACCTAAAAGAAGGGTATTGCTGAATGCAATAAGGTTACAAACAGGAGTTCGGTAAGGCTTACAAGAACTCCTGCTCTGAAGCAACTGGAGATGGTTTTTGTATGCCCGACAGCTATTAGGAAGGGGGCGGAACTGGCGGCGACCCCAACCCGTCTAACCTTCATCGCGCGCAGGCACAGGCCGTATCCCGATTGCAGCAAAGCAGGCGGAGACCACTGCGGATCAAACGTACAGGGACTCTGGGTCCTTTACGTGAGAATCCCATCGGAAAGACGCAGTGATAGGTCAGCCCTGTGCGCGAGTAGGGCCGCACTCCAGGGGACAGGCGCGTGGCCGCAGGGCACAATGGGCGCTGCTGCGGTTTTCTATTGCCCGGAGCTGGCCTCGCGCACGCGGGAGGGTCAGGGTGAGCACTCAAATAGGGGAGCAGGCACTGCCGCGCGCAGCCGCGAAAGAGGCCAAGACGCCGGGGCTGAAGCCGGAGGTCGAGGTCGCCTGCGTGGTCTGCGGCGGCAATACCTTTGAGATAATCTGTTCGGCGCATGAAATTGAGGTACAGCGGGAGTATCTGCGCGCGTTCCACCGCCGCCGCCTGCGTCCCGAAGCGCCGCCCTCCGCGCTTGCCGACCGCGCCGAGTTCACCCAGGACTACTCTACCAACGTGGAGGCATGTCGTTCCTGCGGCCTGGTGCTGCGCAACCCGCGCCCCAGCCGCAAGGCGATTTTCCTGGCCTACCGCCGAGATCACTACGGCCCGGAGCGCCTGCAGTCGCTCTTCGAGGCGCAACTAGAATGGGAACGTCCCAGGGCACGCGCTTTGCGGCGCTGGCTGCCGTCGGGGGCGCGTGTGGCGGAGGTCGGCAGTTTTGTGGGCGGCTTCCTGGCGGCGGGACGGGAACAGGGCTGGGAAATGCTGGGAGTAGACCCCGGCGAAGAGGTGGACGACTTCTGCGCCAGGCACGGGCTGCCGGTCTTCAAGGGAACGCTGGACGAGGCGCCGCTGCTGCCGGCCTCGCTCGACTGCGTGGCCATCTGGAACACCTTCGATCAGATGCCCGACCCGCACCCAACCCTGCGCGCGGCCCGTCGCCTGCTGCATCCCGGCGGCCTGCTGGCGGTGCGCGTGCCCAACGGCCGGTGCTTCCGAGCCTGCACGCACTGGCTACGGCGCGCTCGTCATACCCCGCTGCGCCCGCTCGCCGCCTGGCTGCTCTGCGCGATGGCCTGGAACAACCTGCTCGCCTTCCCCTACCTCTACGGCTACTCCGTCCCGACCCTGGATCGCCTGCTGGCCCGCTACGGCCTGGAGCGGGTAGGCGCGCGGGGCGATACGCTAGTACGCCTGGCGGATGCGCAGACGAAGCGCTGGGCGGCCTGGGAGGAGCGGCTTAGCAAAGCGGCCTTTCACCTGGCGGCCCGGATGGAGGCGCTCCATCCCCGCTGCCAGTTTACGCTTGCGCCCTGGCTGGATGTCCTCTATCGTCTCCCCGCCTGACCGGCTCCCCTGCCATACAGGCTCCCGGAAAGAATACGGAAGGACGCTCCCCCCAACACCCAGAAGGGATATTGCCCCGGACTGAAGAAATAAATATGCGCATTTATTGCTCTCAAATTGCCTGATAGGCCGACCCGGTGAGGTTGGGCTTTGCTGCCCTGCCGCAAAGCACTCTCTGCGACCCGCAAAGCTCTCTTGATGGCCCCTGCGCAGGGATCGAATGTTTCGTGGCTCGTGGTACGTGGCTCGTGATCCCTTTATGGCCCTTGCGCAGGGGTCGAATAGCCGTTATTGCTGTTCTGTAGACGCGGCAAGCCAGGGCGTCGCGGAACAGGGAGGAATCCGGGAGTCACGCTCTATGCCGCCCCTTCTTGAGAATCTAGCCAGCTACGTCCCGGCCCTGATACTGCGCCGTTTTGCCAGGAGCGCCGATTCCGCCGCCGAGCCGGACCGACAATACTTCCCCGCCGCCGTTCTCTACGTGGATATAAGCGGCTTCACTGCGCTGACCCAACGGTTCGCCCAACGCGGCATGGAGGGGGTGGAGGAGCTTACCGCCCTGCTCAACGCCTACTTTGAGCCGCTAATTGAGCTAATTTCGGCCCATGGCGGCGACATCGTCAAGCTGGTGGGCGATGCGCTGATCGTGGTCTGGACGGCGGAGGAGACCCAAGAACCGCTCTCCAGCCTGGTCAGCCGGGCGGCGCAGTGCGGCCTATCCATACAGTCCGTGCTCAACAACTATGCGGTGGCCGAGGGCATACGGCTGCTGCTGCGCGTGGGGATCGGGGCCGGCGAAGTCCTTCCGATGTACGTGGGCGGGGCCTACGATCGCTGGGAGCTGCTGCTGGCGGGCACGCCGTTTGTCCAGATGGGCGTCGCCGAGCAGCGGGCCCATCCCGGCGAGGTCGTCCTCTCGCCGGAAGCCTGGGCGCTTGTTCAGGACAGGTGCGCGGGCACTCCGGCGGAAGCGGGCTGCGTACGGCTGGAAGCGGTGCGCGGCGCGCTTCCCCTGCGCCCGATGGATTCGCCGCTTCCTCCTCGCGAAGCGGCCTCGGCGCTTTGGGCCTACCTTCCTGCGGCGGTTCGCTCCCGCCTTGCCGCCGGGCAGACGGAATGGCTGGCCGAACTGCGGCGGGTGACCGTGCTTTTCATCAACTTGCCGGACCTGGATTACCACACGCCGGACGGGCTGGAGCAGATACAGGTCATCATGCGGACGCTCCAGGCCGCGCTGTATCGCTACGAAGGCAGCCTGAATAAACTGTTCGTGGATGATAAGGGCCTGACCATTATGGCGGCGATGGGACTGCCTCCGTTCGCCCATGAGAACGATGTCGTTCGCGGCGTGCAGGCGGCCCAGGAGATGCAGACCAGGCTGCGCGGGTTGGGCGCTCGCTGTGGCATCGGGATGGCGACCGGGCGGGTCTTCTGCGGCGTGGTGGGCAGCGCGCGGCGCTGTGAGTACACCATGATCGGCGACGTGGTCAACCTGGCCGCCCGGCTGGCGGAGTTGGCCCAGGATGCTATTCTCTGCGACGCCGCCACCTGCCAGGCAGCCCAGGCGCGGGTGGCCTTTGAAACGCTGCCGCCCCTGAGCGTGCAAGGCTATACCGAGCCGGTTGCCGTCTACCGCCCGCACAAAGGAGCCCCTACGCCCGATAGCCAGCGTTCCCTGGTGGGACGGATACCGGAGCGGGCCCGGCTGGCGCAGTGCCTCGAAGCCCTCCGCAGCGGCGAGAGCGGCCTTGTCCTCATTGAGGGAGAGGCCGGAATGGGCAAATCCCGGCTGGTGGCTGACCTCCTGGATCGCGCCGCCGCCGACGACGTGACCCGGCTGGTCGGCGCAGGCGATGCCGTCGAGGAGTTCATGCCCTACCACGCCTGGCGGCCTATCTTTAGCCGCCTCCTGGAGATAGAGAGTCTCTCGGACCCGGAAACGCGACGCACCCATGTGCTCCACAGGCTCCAATCCGATCCGGAAGCGGCCTCGTTGGCTCCGTTATTGAACGCCATCCTGCCTCTGGACCTGCCGGAAAACGATCTGACCCGGGAGATGACCGGGCAGGTGCGCGCCGACAAGACGCACGAGTTGCTGCTGCGCCTCTTGCAGCAGGCGGTCCGCCAGACGCCGGCAGTGCTGGTGCTGGAAGATGCCCACTGGTTCGATTCCGCCTCCTGGAACCTGGCCCTGCTGGTCCATCAGCGCGTCGCGCCCGTCCTGCTCGTGCTGACCACGCGCCCGCTTTCCGATCCGCTTCCCTCAGACTACCGTCGGCTGCTCCAGATGCCTGGCCTGCACCGATTGTCGCTGGAGGCGCTGCTGCCCGCAGAGACGCTGACCCTGGTGTCCCACCGGCTGGGCGTGGCGGCGTTGCCGGAACTCGTCGCCGCGCTGATTCAGCAGAAAGCGCAGGGCAATCCGTTCTTCAGCGAAGAGCTGGCCTATGCCCTCCGGGACTCCGGCTTTCTCGTGATACAAGACGGGGTGTGTGAGGTCGCGCCCGACGTAGACCTGAGCGCCATCCAGTTCCCGGATACCGTGCAGGGCGTCATCCTGGGCCGCATTGATCGCCTCACGCCCTCCCAGCAGTTGACGCTCAAGGTGGCAAGCGTCATCGGGCGCGCCTTTGCGTTTCGGATTTTGCGCGATGTCTATCCCCTGGAGCCGGACAAAGGGGCGATTCTGGACTATCTGGAAGCCCTGGTAAAGATGAATTTGACAATGCTGGAGACGCCGGAGCCGGAACTGGCCTATATCTTCAAGCACGTCATTACCCAGGAGGTCGCTTACAACCTGATGCTCTTCGCGCAGCGGCGTCAGCTTCACCGCGCCATTGCCGAGTGGTATGAGCGCGCGCATGCGGAAGACCTTGCGCCTTTCTATTCCCTCCTGGCCTATCACTGGGGCCGGGCTGAAGACGCGCCGAAGGCTATGGACTATCTGGAGAAGGCCGGCGAGCAGGCGCTGCGGAATGGGGCCTATCAGGAAGCCATCGAGCTGCTGAGCGAGGCAATGGCGCTCTCTGCACACCATGCGTCCGGCGCGGCCTCGGAGGTGGATAGGCTGCGGCGGGCGCGTTGGGAGCGGCAGTTGGGAGAGGCGTATCTGGGGCTTGGCCACCGACCGGAGAGCCGTCAGCATCTCGAACGGGCGCTCGCTCTGCTGGGCTATCCGATTCCGACCTCCCGGGGGAAACTGGCGGTGAGCCTGGCCGGGCAGATGCTGGTGCAAGCTCTGCACCGAACGCGCCTCCGCTGGCTGGCAGGCCGCTACCGGAGGGCCGGCGCGGCGGCGCACGAGGCGGCGCGGGCCTATGAGCGGCTGGCGGAGATATATTATATCGCCAATGAGACCGCCCGCTTGGTGCATGCCATGCTGCATACGGGCAATCTGGTGGAAGCGGGCGGCCCCTCTCCAGAGCTGGCGCGGGCCTACGGCAATCTCTGCCTGGCCGCCGGGGTCGTGCCGCTGCATCGGCTCGCCGCCCTCTATGATTGCCAGGCACGGGAGATCGCCCGGAAGGTCGGGCATCCTGCCGCGCTCGCCTGGACGCTGGAAGTGACCAGCATCTACCGGATCGGCCTGGGCCATTGGGAGGCAGCCCAGCAGGCGCTGGAACAGGCGATCTCCGTCTTTCAGCGCCTAGAAGACCGCTCCCACTGGTGCGAGTGCATGACGTTTCTGGGCGACGTAAGCTATCATCAGGGGCAGTTTGCGCGCTGCGCGCAAATCTATGTGGACCTCTATCATGCCGCCCTGAGCAGCGGCAATACGCAGGCACAAGCCTGGGGATTTCTTGGGCAGGCGCAGAGCGTCCTGGCGCTGGGACAGACAGATCAAGCGTTGAGGCTGGCGGAAAAGGTGGTGGAGCTGACGGTGGCGCAAACCACCGAGAGTATGGACCTGCCAAGCGGTATCGTGGCCTATGCCGTCCTGGGTCTGGCCCATCTACAGCGTGGGGAGCAAGAGGCGGCTCAAAAAGCGGCGGAAGAAGGTCTGCGGCTCGCCAAGCGGGTTCCTCCGGCCTCTATCGGGGTCAGCGAAGGGTATACCTCGCTTCCCGAGGTCTTTCTGGCGCTCTGGGAGAAGGGGAACTTTGCTTCGGATGCTGAGCGGCAGCAGGTCGCGCTAGAGGCCCAGCAAGCCTGCGCGGTATTGAACCGGTACGCGCGGGTCTTTCCCATCGCCCGTCCACGCGCCTATCTCTGGCAGGGGCTGGCGCACTGGCTGGCGGGACGCTCCAGGCGCGCGCGGAGAGCCTGGCGCTGTAGCCTGGAGGCTGCAACGCGGCTGCACATGCCCTATGAAGAGGCCCTGGCGCACTACGAGATCGGGCGGCATTTGCCGCAGGGAGACCCCATCCGGCAGCGCCATCTCGATTCCGCCTGTGAGATCTTTACCCGGCTTGGCGCCTACAGTCGCCTGGCCAGCGCCCAGGCAGCCGCCTCTCCGCAATGCCTTGGCACCCCTGCGGCGCTCCGTTGAGGCTGCCCACTCCACCCAGCCTAACCCCCAGCCCCCTTCCCTGCCCGCTCGTACCTCGCTAGGGAAGGGGGACCCGGCTTCCGCTCTCCCCTCCCCTGTTCTTGGGGGAGGGGCCGGGGGTGGGGGCCTCTTCCTTCTGCCTTGCAGGGAGAAGGGCCGGGGATGAGGGGAGATAAAAGAGAACGGAAGTACCTGGCAGTGAAGACCCCTCCCCTTGAGAAGGAGAGGGGACGAGGGTTGAGTGCGCCCACTCTATAGACACCACCAATGGGAGAACGGAAACATGGATATTCTAGACCGGCTTTTAGGACATGACGCCTGGACAACACGGCAATTGTTGCTGCAATGCCGCGACTTATCGGAGGAACAGCTAGACCGCCCGTTTGATATTGGAAATAGAAGCCTGCGCGATACGTTGGAACATATCATCGCCTGCATGGAAAGTCATACCGACTTCCTGCTGAGACGAAGTTACGTGCCTGGAGGCCGGGACGACACATCCGTCGAGGGAATGCTCAGGCGATTGACGATTGTCGCCAAAGACTTCGCCGAGCTTGCGACCCGGGTTCAACGGGAAGGCAGGGCGGATGAAATGATCACCAATCCAAATAGTGGCAATCGAAGGTCGCTGGGCGGTGTCATCGCCCATCTCCTCACCCACAGTATGCACCACCGTGCCCAGGCGTTGTACATGCTGGATCAACTGGGGGGCGAGAATGTGATTGAAGGCGACGTCCTCGGTTGGGAAGCGGCAGCGCGCGGTTGGGGTTGGGAGGATGGCGGGAGCTATGGCCGTATGAAAGCGGACTGAGGTATGCAGTGATTCCTCCCTGGCCTGAAGGCATGGAGCTTTGCGGTGATTATTGCGGAGCCTTCGAGGGCAGATCGTGGAGGGCGGCGTAGAGCCCGTGCGCGCGCAGCAGTTGGTCATGCGTGCCCATCTCGGCGACCTGGCCGGCGTTGAGGACGGCGATCCGGTCGGCGTTCCGGATGGTGGTCAGGCGATGGGCGATAATCAGGGTCGTGCGGCCCTGCATCAGCCGCACCAGCGCCTGGCGCACCAGGGTTTCTGAGCGGGTATCCAGCGCGGAAGTCGCCTCGTCCAGCACCAGAATGCGCGGGTCTTTGAGGAGGGCGCGGGCGATGGCCACGCGCTGCCTCTGGCCGCCGGAGAGCGTAATGCCTCGCTCGCCCAACACCGTCTCGTAGCCGCGCGGCCATTGGGAAACGAACTCCTCCACATTGGCGGCGCGCGCTGCCGCCTCCACCTCGGCGTCCATTGCGGTCAGGCGGCCGTAGCGGATATTCTCGCGAATGGTGCCGTTGAAGAGGACGGGCTCCTGCGGGACAAGGCCGATATGCTCGCGCAGGTCCTGCCGCCGGATGGCGCTGATGGGAACGCCGTCTATACGGATGCACCCCTGCTGCGGATCGAAGCGATAGAGCAAGAGCGCCAGCGTGGTCTTGCCGGCGCCGCTGGCGCCCACGAGGGCCGTAACTTTGCCTGCCGGAACGTCCAGCGACAGGCCGCAGAGCACGGGCGTATCGGGAGTGTAGGCGAAGTCTATCTGCTCGAAGGTGACGCGGCCAGGGCCATCCGGAAAGGGAAGGGCGTCCGGCGGGTCGGGCGTTTCTAAAGAATCGTCGAGAATAGCGAAGAGGCGGTCGGAGGCCCCGAGCGCGCGCTGCAGGCGTCCGTAGAGGGTGGCCAGGGAGGCCATCGGCCCGCTGATGAGGGTAATAGTCATCAGGAAGGCCAGCAGCGAGCCTGCCGAGAGTTGGCCGGCCAGGACGCTGCGCCCGCCGTACCAGACCAGGCCCAGGAGCATGCTGAGGAAGGCGGCGCTGACCAGCGTTCCCAATCCGGCATCGAACGCGCTGCTCTTGAGGGCCAGCCGGAACACGGTCTCCAGCTTTGCGCCCGCGCGCCTGTCCTCATGAGCCTCCCGCGCAAACGCCTTGACCAGCCGGATGTTAGAGAGCGCCTCCGTCATGCCGCCCATCGCCTCCGAGAGAGCCTCCAGCGCCTCCCGATGCAGCCCCCGCAGCCGCCGCCCCAGCAGCATAAACAGCGCCAGCGTTCCGGCGAGCAGGCCAACCACCACGCCCGTCAGCCGCGCGTCTATGGCTATCGCCAGGGCCAGGCCGCCGACCAGCGTAATCAGGTTGCCTGCCAGACGCACCAGGTCTTCGGTGAGGGATTGCTGCAACTGGCTGACGTCGTTGGCCAAGCGGGAGGTCAGGTCGCCGGAGCGCGTGCGGTCGAAGAAGGCGACGGGCAGGCGCAGAAGATGGGCGTAGAGACGCCGGCGCACATCCAGCACGATGCGATTGCCCGCGTAGGCGACCAGCACATACTGGCCATAGGTGAAAGCCGCGCCCAGCAGGATGAGGCCCAGTAGCGCCAGAGCCAGCCGGTCCACGGCGCCGATCTGATGGGTCTGTAGCACGCGGTCGAGGGCAGAGCGGGCTACCAGCGGTAGCGAGAGGGAGATGGCGGTAGAGACGAGCATCAGCGCGCCCGCCGCCGCCAGAACCCGGCGATAGGGCAGGGCGAGCGCCAGCAGACGGCGCAGGGCGATCAGGGAGAATCGGGGCGGGCTGTCCTCCGCCCGGGGCGCATTGTGGGGCTCGGTTTCCATCACCTTGGATATACGCATTCGGTCGTGCGCTCTGACGTCATAGAATTCATTTCCGTGAGCAGATTTCCTCTTCCTAGTACCTGACAGCCAAAACTTGTTCACCTAACCCCCCGTCCCCCACTGCCAGGGTCGGGGCTGCAACGGACTGCAAGGGTCGGCCCTGCCATGGTTGGGGCCTCTGCCTTGCGACACCCCTCCGCCTCGCGATCCTACTCGCTCGTCCCTCGCTAGGGAAGGGGGGGACCCGACTTCTGCTCTCCCCTCTCCTGTTCTTGGGGATCGCTAGGCGAGGGGTGTCGCAAGGTGTCGCAAGGCGGAGGCAAGGGCCGTAACCTTGCCGACCCTGGCAGTGGCCCGAACCGTTGAGCGCCGACCCTTGCAGTCCATTGCAGGCCCGACCCTGGCAGTGGGCTGGGGGTGGGGGCCGCTTCCCTCTCCTTCGCAACGAGAGAGGATGGGGGCGAGGTCTGCGCACGTTTGCTTGCCCGTTAGGGCGTTGAGGACAGTTGTAGAGGCAAGATTGATCGCAGAAAGCAGGGATTTTGCTGGGGCAGCCGAATTTGTTCTCAGGAGCATGACGCGGGCCACTCCCGCCTCCCCGATACTTTGTCAAGAAGGAGAATTGCCGTGCCCGCCGCGCATCCCGTCTTTCCCCATCTCTTCCGTCCCCTGCAAATCAAGGGCCTGACCCTGCGCAATCGGGTTGCCGTCAGCGCCCACTTCGCCGGGTGGTGGGTGGATAAGGGCCTGCCCAGCGATGAGTTTGTCGCCTATGTGAAGGAGCGCGCGAAGGGCGGCATCGGCCTGTTCGTCATCGGGGCGACTACTCCGACGCCATCTTCGGGCTGGATGGAAAATGTGGATGAAGCCATCATTCCTCGTTACCGGGCGCTAGCCGAAGCGGGCCACCGACACGGAACCGCCGTCTTTGCGCAGCTGATCCACCCTGGCTACCGCCCTCTGCCCGGCCGGCCTATCATCGCCAGCCGACCTGCCGCCGAAGGAACACAGCCCCACTACCGCGACAAAGACCGCCCCCTGCTGCCAACGGTACAGGATCTTCACCACCTGGTAGAGGCTTTCGGCGCGGCGGCGGGCCGCGCTGCCGCCGGTGGGGTCGATGGCCTGGAGCTGCACTCGCATGAGAGCTTTATGCACGCCCAGATGCTCAATCCGCTCTGGAACACGCGCACGGACGCGTACGGCGGCTCCCTGGAAAATAGAATGCGTTTTATGGTCGAGACCTTGCAGGCCATGCGCGCCGCCATCGGGCCGGATATGCCGCTGGGCGTGCGGCTTAAGCTCGACGATATGGAACAGCGGGGCATGTCTCTGGAGGACTATATCGAGGCGGTGCAGCGGCTGGAGGCGCTGGAGTTAGTGGATTACATTAATTTCACCGGCGGCGATGGCCGCCTCCATCATGGCCCGATGCCCCGACCGGAGGGCGAATGGCTGCCGCTGGTCAAGGAGATGCGGGCTCACACCAAGCTTATCCTGATGCACGCAGGGCGCATCGCCACGCCGGAGATGGCCGAGCAGGCGCTGGCCGAAGGGGCGCTCGATGTGGTCTGCATGACTAAAACCCATATCGCCGATCCCCACTTTACTCAGAAAGTATATGAGAACCGCCTGGAGGATATTCGCTACTGCACCCGCTGCCTGCAAAGCTGCCACGGAAAGATGCATCTGATGACCTGCGTCTATAACCCGGTGACCAGCCGTGAGACTACCTGGGCTGAGCTCCAGCCGGCGGCAAAACGGCGGCGTGTGGTCGTGGTGGGCGCGGGGCCAGCGGGCATGGAGTGCGCGCTGACGGCGGCCCTGCGCGGCCATGAGGTACTCGTGCTGGAGAAGACGGATCGCGTCGGCGGGCAGGTCTGGCTGGGGGCCGCCTCCCCGCTGCGCAAGCCC
>Ga0070739_10001843_pt1 | contig 30308 bp, 23 predicted proteins | sample Coa_R1_7_FD_66445 | JGI IMG/M metagenome (GOLD analysis project Ga0070739, IMG submission 66445) | Surface soil microbial communities from Centralia Pennsylvania, which are recovering from an underground coalmine fire - Coalmine... | ecosystem: Environmental > Terrestrial > Soil > Unclassified ...
GCTCAAGAACGTGGATTGCACCATCGACCTGCTGCCCGAACGCCGCCAGGCCACCATCGATAGCGCCTGGACGCCCTCCACCGAAGTGGAAGCCGGCACCGAAATTCCCGTGAAGGTTTTCCTGCGGCCCTTCCGCGGCGAGCGCATGGAGCGGTCGCTGACCGTGCGCATCCCGGCGGGCATGCCCAAAGGCCAGCATCGCATCCTGTTCAGCGATGCCGATACGCTGAACCGGATCCAGACCGCCGCGGCTTCCGGCGACCGCTTCATGGATATTCCCGAAACGGTTTCCCTGCTGAATCAGGAGCGTACGAACAATCGGGTTTATGTTTCGCTGATGGAGGGCCGCGCCACGTATTATTCCGACGATAAGACGCTGCCCGCGCTTCCTGCCTCTCTGCTGAACGTCCTTCAGACCGAACGCACCGCCAGCCGTTCTCTGGTCGGCACCACGGAAACCGTGGAGGAGCAGGTCTCGCTCCCCTTCGATCAAATGGTCACCGGCAGCTATTCGCTGCGGATCACAGTTAAATAGAGTTTGTACATGCCAAAATTCAGCGGGGCGGCAAGTCGGGTTTGCTGCCTTCTCCTTACTGCCTGCGCCGCCTTCGCCGTCGAGACCAAGACCTGGACCCAGGCTGAGATGGCCGATTTCGAAAAAGGCACGCTCCGGCGTCTTTCTCTTTCGAGCGAGGGCAAGCTCACGCTGGCGCCCGTCGTGAAAGAGGTCTTCGATGCGTCCGTGGCCTTCCTCTGGGCGCTCGCGCGCGACTCCAAGGGCAACGTGTATGTCGCGGGCGGCGGCTTGGGATCGGCCAAGGCCAAATTGTTCCGGGTCGATCGCCAGGGCCAGGCCAAACCGCTGGCCGAGCTGGACGGCATCGCGATTCAGGCCATCGCCGTCGATCGCGCCGATCGCGTGTACGCGGCCACTTCGCCGGACGGCAAGGTGTATCGCCTGGATCCCTCCGGCAAAGCCGAAGTCTTCTATGACCCCAAGGCGAAATACATCTGGGCGCTGGCCTTCGATGCGGCGGGCAATCTCTACGTCGCCACCGGCGACCAAGGCGAGATTCATCGCGTCACCCCGGCGGGCGCGGGGTTCGTGTTTTTTCGTACCGAGGAGGCGCATGCGCGCTCGCTGGCGATGGATGCCGGCGGCAACCTGATCGTCGGCACCGAGCCGAGCGGCCTGATTCTGCGCGTTTCCCCGGCGGGCGAGGGCTTCGTCCTCTACCAGGCTCCCAAGCGTGAAATCACCGCCGTCGCCGTGGCGCCCGATGGCACGATCTACGCGGCGGGAATCGGCAATAAACAAGCGGTTCCGGCGCCCGCGCCCGCTCCGGCTTCGCCCGCCCCGGAGGCTGCGCCGCAAGGGCAGCCTTCTGCGGTCGCGGTGACGGCGAATCCACGGGGCAACGGCGCCTTTCCCACCGTGGCCGCGCAACAACGCGTCACGGGCGGCTCCGAAGTGTACCGCATCCAGCCGGACGGCTACGCTCGCAAGGTCTGGAGCAACCCCGAAGAACTCGCGTATGCGCTGGTCTTCGACCGCGAGGGCCGGCTGGTTGCCGGCACGGGAAATCGCGGCCATGTCTACCGCTTCGATTCCGATCACTCCTATACGCGGCTTGTCGCGCTCGAATCGACACAGATCACCGGGCTCGACGCCGCGCCGGACGGCACGCTGTACGCGGTGACCGGAAATATCGGCAAGCTGTTCGCGATCGGGCCTGCGACGGAAGCCTCGGGCACTTTCGAAAGCGACGTGCTCGACGCCGGCGCGTTCACCTACTGGGGGCGTTTGCGCGGCGCGCCCGAACATCAGCCCGGCGTTACATTTGAAACGCGCAGCGGCAATTTGAACCGCCCGCAGCAGAACTGGAGCCCCTGGCAAAAACTGAACGGGGACCGGGTGGCGTCGCCGCCCGCGCGGTTTTTGCAGTATCGCGCGATGCTTTCCGGCAGCGCGGCGCTTGAAGAGGTCGACATCGCCTATCAAACGAAAAACGTGGCTCCCGTCATCGAAAAGCTGGAAATCACTCCGGTCAATTACAAGTTCCCCGCGCCTGCGGCGCCTCTGTCAACATCCAGCAGCCCGGTGACGCTCAGCCTTCCGCCGCTGGGCCGGAAGCCGGGCAACTCCGCTTCCTCCTCCAGCACCAGTGGCGGCGTGAACTCTCCCGCCCTCACCTGGGCCAAGGGCGAAATCGGCGCACGCTGGCTCGCCACGGATGACAACGGCGACACCCTACAGTTCAAAGTGGAGATTCGCGGCGTGAATGAGACCGGATGGAAGCTGATCCGCGACAAAATTTCGGAGCACTACGTGAGCTGGGATTCGACAGCTTATCCGGACGGCAAATACGTCCTGCGCGTCACTGCGTGGGATGCGCCGTCGAATCCGCCCGATCAGGCGCTCTCCTCATCCCGGGAAAGCGATCCCTTCTGGATCGATAACACACCGCCCGAAATCAGCGCGCTTTCCGCGGCGGCCGCCGGCGGAAAAATCGATCTGCAATTCCACGCCAGGGACGCTCTGAGCAATTTGGGCAAGGCCGAGTATTCCGTCAACGGCGGCGACTGGACCGTGATCGAGCCCACCACCCGCCTGACTGACTCCGAAGAGCACGATTACCGCACGCAAATCGGCCGGCCTCAAGGCGAGGCCACCATCGCCGTCCGCGTTTCCGACGAGTTCGAAAATCAGGCCGTGGCCAAGACTGTGGTGAAGTAGCCATTCTGACGATCCGCCAGATCGAGCTTCGCGTCTCCGGGATTCCCCGCGCCGTGGGCTTCTATCGCGATGTGCTCGGGCTGCCGCTGCTGGTGGAGTCGGGCGGCTCGGCGGTGTTTGACGGCGGCCCGGTGCGGCTGCTCCTGCTCACTTCGGCGGGCGACGCGCACGACGGCTCCGGGGCGATGGTCTCCTTCGATGTCGAAGAGATCGAAGGCGCGTACGAGCGGCTCACCGCGAGCGGCGTCGCGTTCGAGTCCGGGCCCCATTTGCTGGCTCGCATGGCGGATCATGAGCTGTGGACGGCGGCGTTTCGGGATCCCGACGGCAACCGCTTGGCCCTCCTCTGCCGGAAGCCTTAGCCCGCTCGTTTGTGGCCGTTGTTCCTGGCGTGTTCGCCGCCGGGCTGAACCTCCACCGCGCCCTCGACCACTTCTTCCAGCACATCCTTCACCCTAGGATTTGACGGCGGACTTCACGGTCTGCTCCGACTCCGGCGCCAAGGCAGCGGCCTGCTCCGCCTCTCCCGTCACGTCTTGGATCAGTTGCGCCAGCGCCGGGCGCCACGCGCGGCAGCTCCTTGACGACGGCCTTCGCGATCTTCTTGGCGACCTTCTCGGCCGGTGGAGGCGCGGCGCCGTCTTCCATCTTCTCCGCGCGCCCCTCGGCCGCGAGCTTCTAATCGTCTTCGAAGGCATTTACGATACGCGCGGCGGCTGCGCCCGGTGTCGAGAAACGTCCTGTTGGAGCCCATGACCCACAGCTCGCGGCGGCCGGCGATCTTGCCGTGATAGCGGACCAGATCCTCCGCGGTGCGCGAGACCGTCACGCCGCGGATCCGTTGATTCAAGCCGATTCAAAACTCCATCTTGAAGCTGGGGAATCGATCTCGCCAGGTCCCGCCGGTTTCTGCCGCGTTTTCTTCCAGCGGGAGCAACGACGCGCGGGCGCGCTCCTGCAACAGCCGTTGGGCCGCGGCCACCAGGGGATCGGCGTGAAAACGTCGCTGGATCACGTTGTCGCAAAGCGTGTTGCAAAGGGCCAGCAAAGTCATGCCTTGATGGTGCGCCATAAAGGAGCGGACCACATCGGGCCGGCGCTCCTCGCCCGGACCCACAGGAAAGTCGATCGACTCGAAAAATCCATAGCGGCCCATCCATCCCCGGCCGGCGATCTCACGCAGGTTCTCCACCGCGGTAGCACGATCGACCAGCAGAGCCAGCACGGAGGCGTAAGGCGCGACGACCACGCGATCCGCGGGCTCGTCCTCTGACCGCTGCCGCAGGCTCACGGCGGGGATTCCAAAGGCGCGGTAGCGATACCGCAGGTCCGCTTCGCGCGCACTACACGCCGATTCCGAAACGCCCCACGGGATGCCATATTCGCGCGCGTACGTCTGCTGGATGCGAACCACGCCGGTCAACATTTCATACAACAGCGTGGGGGCGAAGGTTTTCATGAACAGCGACGGCATCAGGTACTCAAACATCGATCCGCTCCAGGACATCAGCGTACGGAATCCGCGGAACGAGGTGATTTTCCGGCCAAGCGAGAACCAGACTTCGCGCGGAGCATCGCCTTTGGCCACGGCGAAGAACACCGCTGTGCGAGCCTCGGAGGCCAGCAGATCGTAGTAGGAATCGTCCAGACGGCCGCTGGCAACGTCGTAGCCTATGCGCAGCAGGTTGCGTTCGCCGTCCAGCAGGAATCGAAAATCCATGCCCAGGGCGAGTCTCGACGCGGTGCGCGAACAGGCGGCGAATTGATCCATGAGCCTCCCGGCCCGCGTGCGCGCGGAGGCGATCTGGCCCAGGAGACGCTCTAACGCCGCCCGGAAGCCGGCGCCGGCGGGCCGCGCCAGCAGAGATTCGACGGCACACTCCAGAGCGTCGTAGGTATCGGCAAGGTCGCCCAGCACCGGGATGCCGGAGGCGATCTCCATCAGTTCCTGGAATGCGGGATTGGCGGCGCGGGCCCGCAATTCCTCGTGAAAAGGGTGGGCCATCCACGGCGCGAGGGAACACAACTCGGCCAGCGCGGAGTCCACGCGCTGTTGCAGGGAGCGCTGCCAGTAACGAAGCTCCTCGGCGGTCTGCGCGCTCTGCGGCGCCAGATAGCGGCACGCCCAATCCAGATGCAGATTAAGCTCCTGGACCACGACCGTGATATCGCCCAGCAGGCCGCGCCAGAACAGCAGATTCGTGGGTTTGGAATCGAGCAGCCGCAACAGCGAGGCCAGGCAGGGCATGATTTCGCCGCCGCGCATGGACTGCGGAAGCAGGCTGGCGATCAGCGTGACGTGATCCCGAAGGCCGGCCAGCACCTGCGGCCCGATGACGGCCTGCCGGGGCATCGCAGCCAGCTCCTGCTTTAAGGTAATCAGGGCGGCGGCGAGGTTGCCGGAATCGACGGTGGAAACATAGTTCGGGGCGAGAATGTCCAGGGTGCGCGTGTCGTACCAGTTGTAAAGATGGCCGCGATGCCGTGGCATGCGCTGGATGGTTTCCAGCACGCGGCGGATTCGCTCCGCGAATTCCGCGTGGGTCACATAGCCCAGATGCCGCGCCGCTGCGGCGCTGCTGAGTTGCAGGCCGATGTTGGTCGGCGACGCCTGGTGAGCGACCTTTCCCGGGTCCATCTGCACGTTGTCGGGAACCAGCCAGTTGGATTCCGGGGCGCTGAAATCCTCAAAGAAGCGCCAGGTGCGAAGCGAAATCTCGCGCAGAAAATCGACGTCACTGGGCTGCTCCGGTTCGGCCCGCTCCGGCGGTGCGCTGACGAATTGCGCGAGCAGGGGCGAGCCCATCCAGAGCGCGAGCAGCGTGAATAAGGGGGCCGGGAGAGGGCCGCTCCAGGAGACGGCGAACGCCAGGGTCAACAACGGGCAGGCGATCAGATACAGGGTGACGAAGTGGATCGTGCGGCCGTTCAATTCAGCCTGCGCCATGCTCTCCCACTCCAGCAAACGGCGGCGCGTGATGAACATGCGAACCAGGGTGCGCACGATGGCATCCGTCATCAGCAGCGCCTGGTGCGGCAGAAACGCGAGCATTAGGAAGGTTTCCGCGTGAGCCCTTTCCAGGTTCGACAGGAGTTCCCGCACGTGTCCCGGCAAAAACTGGATCTTCGAAACGCGCCAGACCGAGGCCGCGAATTCGACGTAAGCGGGAAGAAGCAACAACGCCGCGGAGGCGGCCAGAACGCGGCTGGCCGCGTTGGGCGCGATGGCGGCTCCCGAAACGATGGCCGCCAGAAGCGCCACCTCAAACAGGCTGCGCCGCAGATTATCGAAAATCTTCCAGCGCGAGATCAATGGCAGCGGATTGCGCCCAAACGCGTATGGAAAAATCTGCCAGTCTCCGCGCACCCAGCGATGCTTGCGCTTGGAGTGCGATTCGTAGGAGCTCGGGTAATCCTCGAGGATGTCGATGTCGGTCACCAGGCCGGTGCGCGCGTGCTCGCCTTCGATCAGATCGTGGCTGAGCAGCGTCTGATCTGGAAAGCGGCCGTCGAGCGCGGTGTGGAAGGCGCGCAGATCGTAAATGCCCTTGCCGGTGTAAGAGGCCGCGCCGCAGAGGTCCTGGTAGACATTGGAAATCGCCGTGGCGTAGGGGTCCAGGCCGGTGTCGCCGCTATAGATGCGGGCCAGCCGCGACTGGCCGGCGGACTCCATGTTGATGGTGGACCGCGGTTGCAAAATCGCGTACCCGCGGCGGACCATTTTGGTTTCGGGATCGATGACCGGGCGATTCAAGGGATGCGCCATGGTCCCCACCAGCTTCCAAGCGGTGTCCCGCGGCAGTTGGGAATCGGAGTCCAGCGTGATCACGTAGCGGATTTCGCCGATGGCTTCGAGATCCCCCGCCTTGGATTCGAACGCGTCGCCCTCGCCCAGCAGGAAGCGGTTGAAGTCCTCCAGCTTGCCGCGCTTGCGCTCGCGGCCCATCCACACGCCCTCGGCCTCGTTCCAGCGGAGCCGGCGATGGAACAAATAAAACGGCCCGGAGCCGCCAGTCCCGTGGCGCTGGTTGAGTCGATAAATGCCGCGCGCGCACAGATCCACCAGAGGCTCCCGGACGCCTTCCGGGGATTTCGAGTCCGGCAGATCGGTCAACAGCGCGAACCGCAAATTGCGGTCGCGATTCGCCAGGTAATGAATTTCGAGCTGCTTCAGCAATCTCGCCACCACGGGGCGCGAGAGCAGCAGCGCCGGCACGACGATGAAGGTGCGGCAGTCATCCGGGATTCCTTTGGAGAAATCCAGCCGCGGCAACTGGGCGGGCTTAATCGTCATGTTGACGCCGAGGTTGACCAGAGTCGCCGCTGTCTGAACCAGAGCGATGGAAAATAGCGCCAGCCACCACGCGTGCATTCCGTGTAGCGCGCGCGCGAACGCTACGCTGAGCGCCACTGCGGCCAGGGCAATACAGATCAGATAGAAGACTTCCGCCTTCGGGCGCACGGCTCGGGCGATGCGCGTTCCAAGACTCCGCGACAGGCCGGCGCGCCGTTCCAGATGGACGATGCCCGAGCCAATCAGGTAATGGCCGACGTGCCCGGTCCGCGGATCGCGGCTCGCGGCCCAAGCCTCGCGCGCGCAGTTCATCGCCGCGCTCGCGACCTCTTCTTCGCTGGCGCCGGTCTCGGTGGCGATCTTCTCCACCGATTTACGGTAAAGATCGCGGGTCTCGAAGGTCATATTCGCGTAGACACCCGAGGGATCGCGGCGGAGGATGCGCTCCAGCGGCGAGACGGACTCGATTACGTCCCGCCAGCGGACACGGTCGAGTGCGTGCAGGCTACGGATCACGCCGATCACGCGCGCCGAATTACGCGCCGCGGCGGCCGCGGCCAGCCGCTCCAGAAGGATCAGCTTGAAAACCGGCGGAATCGCCCAGACCTCGGCCAGGGTCAAGGACGCGCGCAGGCACTCCGGTTCGAGAAGGTGCGCCACCGCGCGCGTGTCCCAATCCACAAAACGCTCGCCGATGGCTGCGCTCACCAGGTGATAAACGGGCCAGCCGCCGCGCAAGCGCGCGCAGAACTTTTTGCCAAAAGACTCTTTTACCTCCTTGACCTGAGCACGGAGGAAGGACCGGTTGTCGCGCAGCCATACTGTGGCCTCGGCCCGGCCGGGCGTGGCGTAAGCCTGCTCCAGGGCGCGCTCGATCGCGCGGATGGTCTCGCGTAGCGACGTCCCCGCCGAGCCCCGCCGGCTTTCGACGGGCAGGCCGCGCGCGGGAGATTCCGGCCGCGGAGAACGTTCGAGAGTAGGGCTGGAGGACATGGCGTTCACCTGTAACTCGCGGCTTGCAGTTCGAACATGCTGGCGTACCGTCCTCCGCTGGCCACCAGTTGCTGATGCGTGCCTTGTTCCCGGATCGCGCCCCCCTCCAGCACCACGATCCGGTCCGACATGCGCACGGTGGAGAAACGGTGCGAAATCAGCACTGCAATTTTTCCCGAGGTCAGTTCCGCGAAGTGCTGGAAAACCTCATATTCGGCGATCGCGTCCAGCGCGGCCGTGGGTTCGTCCAAGATCAGAATCTGCGCGTCACGGACGTAGGCGCGCGCCATGGCGAATTTCTGCCATTCACCGCCGGAAAGATCCACGCCCTCTTCGAAGCGCCGGCCGAGCATCTGATCCAGGCCATCCGGGAAGCGCGCGATCAGTTCCTCCGCCCCGCTTTTGCGCGCCGCCAGGCGCAGCCGGGCTTCGTTGCGCGCCTCTCCAACATTTCCCACCACGATGTTTTCCCGCGCTGTCATGTCATAGCGCATGAAATCCTGAAAGATGACGGCGATTTCGCGGTGCAGATCCTCGAGGTCGTATTCGCGGAGATCGACCCCGTCCAGCAGGATCCGGCCGTGCGTGGGCTCGTACAGACGGCTCATCAATTTCACTAGCGTGGTCTTGCCCTGGCCGTTTTCGCCCACGATGGCGATGCGCTCGCCCGCGCCGATTCGCAGGTTAAGATTCTTCAGGACCAGGCGGTCCGAGCCCGGATAACGAAAGCAGACGTCCCGAAATTCGAAGCCGCTGCGGATGGGACGCGGCGCGGGAAGCGCGTTCGCCCGCGAGACGATGGTGGGCTTCACGGCGAAGAACTGAATCAGGTCGGTCAGGAACAGTGCCTGGTCGGCGATGCTGGTGAAGGTGGAAAACACGGTCTGGAGCTGCGCGCTCGCGCCGGCCAGCGCGCCGGCCAGCAGCCAGAGATCGCCAATCGTGATCTCGCCGCGAATCGCGCGGAACACCAGCGTGGCATACGCCGCGTAATATCCCAGTGATCCGAGCACGGCCAGCAACGCGCCGGCTCGCAGCCTCCGGGTTCCAAGCTTGCGGTTACGCTGGATGACCTCGTCATAGGCCGCGCAGAAGCGGTTCCGCAGAAATTCCCCCAGGCCGAAAATCTTCAGCTCCTTCGCCGATTCTTTCTTCGATCCGAGGTCCCGCAGATAGTCCAATTCGCGGCGCAAGGGCGTGAGGCTGTAGGCGAGCGAGTATCCGAGAAAAGCGAAGTGAGTCTCGCCCAGGAACGCCGGGACTAAGGAGACCACCAGGAGCCCGAACAGCGCCGGCGAATACGCCATCACGGCCGCCGCGAGCGAGGCGAGCGTGATGGATTGCTGGAGCAGGCGCCCGATGGCGTTGAGCATTCCCACGCGATCCTGCGCCTGCACCCGCGCGCGCTCCAGCTTATCGTAAAAGATCGGGTCTTCAAAGGACTGCAAGTCGAGCGTTGCTGCGTGCCGCATCACGCGCAGGCTCACGTCGCGCGCGAACTTGTCCGCGATCCGGGCATCGCAGTAATCGGCGGCGCGGCCCAGGATCCCGCCCAGGGCCGCCAGACTAAACTCCGCAAAAAGCAATACCCAGATGTGGGTATTCGACGCTCCCTTCGCATGGGATACCACGTCCAGAATCAGTTTCCCGATCCATAACGCGGTCACGGGTAGCAGCGCGATCACGATTCGGAACGCCGCTCCGGCGGCCACTTCCCGTGGAGCCGCGCTCCATAACATCGAAAGAACCGGTGGTAAATTTTTCAGAGCAGAAAGGCGTTTTCTGCTACGGAGCCAGGAGTTAGCGAGCTTAAGCATTGAAACACAAAGCGCCTGCATCGGGGGAGGCCGGGGACGCGGGCCGTTCAAGCGCGAACATACGCAATCCCGGGGCCACTGTATAAACCGCGGTATGATGGCCCCTTGACTCCTCGCCGGCATTACCCCGTTCTCCTGTTCCTGTTCTTCGGCAGCGGCTGCGCCGCGCTGGTTTACGAGATCGTCTGGTTCCAGTTGCTCCAGCTCGCCATCGGCTCCTCGGCGGTGTCGCTGGGGGTTCTGCTGGCCACCTATATGGGGGGGCTGTGCCTCGGCAGCTTGGCGCTGCCGAAGTTCGTTCCTGCAAAGCGCCATCCTCTGCGGGTTTACGCGGCCCTGGAGGCGGGCACCGGCGTTCTGGCGATTCTCGTCCTATTTACGGTTCCTCTGCTCGACCGCCTCTACGCCACCGTGGCGAGCCATGGATGGCGCGGCATCGTGCCCCGGGCGATTCTGGCGGCCATCTGCCTGGTACCACCCACGCTGCTGATGGGCGCGTCGCTTCCGGCCATCGCGCGGTGGGTGGAAGCCACGGCGGAGGGCGTGTCGTGGCTCGGCTACCTGTACGGGGGCAATCTGGCGGGCGCGGTGTCCGGTTGCCTGCTGGCGGGATTTTACCTGCTGCGTGTTTACGATATGCGCGCCGCGACGCTGGTTGCCGCCGCGGTGAATTTCGGCGTCGCGATCGCCAGCTATGAGCTTTCGCGCCGGACGGATCGGGGTGCGGCCGCCGAAAGCCGGCCGGTGGCGCCGCGCGGATCCGCGGCCGTATATGTCACCATCGCGCTTTCGGGAATGACGGCGCTCGGCGCGGAGGTGATCTGGACCCGCCTGCTGTCGGTCATGATGGGCGCCACCGTCTACACGTTTTCGATTATCCTCGCCGTGTTTCTGATCGGGCTGGGAATCGGCAGCGCGCCTGGCTCCAGGCTTGCGGGCCGGAGTCCGAAGATTGCGCTGGGCGTGAGCCAGCTTCTGCTGGCCGCCGCCATCTTCTGGAGCGCGTATGCGCTCTCGGCTTCCATCCCATATTGGCCGATCAATCCGCTGCTCTCGAGCAATGCCTGGTTCAATTTTCAGATCGACCTGGTAAGAGCGATGTGGGCGATTCTTCCCGCGGCTATTCTTTGGGGCGCGAGTTTTCCGCTCGCGCTGGCGGCGGCGGCGTCGCCGGGAGGGGACCCGGGCCTGCTGGTGGGCCGGATTTACGCGGCGAACACCATCGGTGCGATTGTGGGCTCGCTGGGCTTCAGTCTCCTGTTCATTCCCTGGCTGGGATCGCAGAACTCGCAGCGGCTGCTGATCGCGCTGGCCGGAATTGCAGCGGCAGGGATGCTGTTGCCGATGATCCGGTCGCTAAAGGCAGCCGCCGCAATCGCGGCGGCCGCGGCGGTGACCGGCGTGATGATTGCAAAAACGGATGAGGTGCCATGGCTCGCGGTGGCGTACGGACGACGCATGCTCACCGCCAGCGGCACCGGCGATCTGCTCTACCGCGGCGAGGGAATGAACGCGTCGGTCGTGGTCTCGCGCGTCGAGGGCGGCCAGATCTATTTCCACGTCAGCGGCAAGGTGGAAGCGTCCACTGAGCCCTTCGATATGCGGTTGCAGCGCATGCTGGGGCATCTGCCCGCGCTGGTGCATCCGAATCCAGAATCAGTGCTGATTGTCGGCTTCGGTGCGGGCGTGACCGCAGGAACCTTCGTGGTGCATCCGGAGGTGCGGAAGATCACCATCTGCGAAATCGAAAAACTGATCCCGCCCACCACGTCGAGGTATTTCCGCAACGAAAATTACGACGTGCTGCACGACCCTCGCACGCGGGTGTTCTACGATGACGCCCGCCATTATGTCCTGACGACGGATGAAACGTTCGACGTGATTACTTCCGATCCGATTCATCCCTGGGTGAAAGGCACGGCCACCCTCTATTCGAAAGAGTATTTTGAAGTCTGCAAGCGCCACCTGAAGCCCGGCGGCGTGGTGACGCAATGGGTGCCGCTGTATGAAAGCGATCCGGAAACCATCAAGACGGAGCTGGCGACGTTTTTTGACGTTTTCCCCAACGGAACCATCTGGGCGAACGATGTGAACGGCGAAGGCTATGACGTCGTCCTGCTGGGACAGAAAGACGAGGCGCGGATCGACGCCGATCAGATGGAGCGGCGCCTCGCCTCGGCCCCCGCCGTGGCCGATTCGCTGCGGCAGGTGGGTTTCTCGAACGCTGCCGAACTGCTGGGAACATACGCCGGCCGGGCCACCGATCTGCGCCCATGGCTCACGGGCGCTCACGTGAACACAGACCTCGATCTGCGGCTGCAATACCTGGCGGGCATGGGGCTGAATTTCAACAACGCGAACGAGATCAAGCAGCAGATCGCGGCATATTTGCGCAGCCCTCGCGATTTATTCACCGGGTCTCCGGAAACGCTCCGGGCGATCGAGTCCGGATTCCGGCGATAGCCGGCTCTGTTCAGCCTTGGGGTGTCGCGTTCCTCCGGATCGTGTCGATCAGCGGACGCGCCGCCACGGGAACCGGGATTTTGCCGGTGAGAATCTCGCGCTGGGTAATTTCGCGGCCATAAAGCGCCCGGTTATCGTCTTGATCCGGCCGCATGGTGGCGCCGTTCAGCGTTGCTCCGGCGAACACGCCGCGCGAACGCGAATACGAAAGGATCTCCGCGCGTAGGGCGGCATCGGTCTGTGCCGAGGTGGCGCGGCCCACCGGACCCGCCATGGCCGCGGCGCCGGCGCCAATGGTGAACTTGTCCTCCATCAGACGGTCCATGCCCGTTTGATTCATTATCACGAAGACCACATCGGTTTCTCCGGCTCCGATCTGCAATCCGATATTGCCGCCTTCAATGCGAATGATCGAAGGCGCGGACCACATGCCGGCTTCCTGGCAGGTCACCACGCCTTTCCCGTATTCGCCGCCGACGATAAGGCCGGCGCGCTTCAGGCCCGGAACGATACCGACACAGCGCGCTTTCGAAAGCAGATCTCTGGGGATGGATTGATCCTTCGCATTCAGGATTTCGGAGAGCACCGTGGAGGATTCGCGGATGATCTTTTCGGATTCGGCCTTGGTCTTGGTATCTTGCGCCAGCAGGACCGGAGCGGACAGGGCCGCCAGGAGACACGTTGTTGCGGAAGTGAGGGTTTTCATAACGGTGAGCGCGTCCTAAGCGCGCAACCTCCTTTGGATCTTTGATTGGGACGGTTGCAGGCCCGTTTCAGGCCGCCGTCGCGGCCTGCCGGGAGATGCCCTCAGGCCGGTTCGTCCGTTCGATGCCTTTCGCAAGTTGCAGGCGCTGCTTTTCCGCCGCCGAACGCGCCGCGCGGCGGGCGCGCAAGAGGCGAATACGCACCGCGGTTTCGCTCACGCCCAGGTCGCGGGCCATCTCCTCTGCGGTGGCTCCTTTCATCTGCTGCTCCAGCAGCTTTCGATCACAAGGCCGGCAGAAGGTGAGAAGCCGCCGCAGATCGATCGCCGCCAGGTCCGGACCGGCCGCCGTGCCCAGCTCCGGCAAAGTTTTGAGCGCGCGCTCATTTCGAATCGCGCGGCGGTAAAAGTTCAAAGCAATGGTGTTAACCCACGTAAATACCATGGGTTCGTTTCGTAGTTGGTCTAAGCGTTCCCAACCTCGCGCCCATGCCGCCTGGGCGATATCCCGCGCGTAATCTCCACTCAGGCCGTGGGAGATCAAAAACCGAATTGTACGATCAAAGCCGGTCTGGTATGCTTGGCCGTAATTTTCTCTCGTCATCTTCGGTAAACAACACTCCTCGTTTAGGTTGCTTGAGGGCAGTTTGCCCGGTATTCACGAAACGCAATAAAGCACGTGAGCGGCCACGCCGTTGCTTTGCAAGCAGTCGCTTACGTTAGGGTGAATTGCTTCCGTGCGGCTTCCGCTTTGAATCGCAAGATTTACGCGGCGGATGCAGAAAGTGCAACGGGCGCGCCCCCGGGCGCGGCGCTACCGCCGCGCGCTGGCGGCAACGGGCCTTACAATCAGACCAAATGGATCATCTTCGGCGCCGTCTGGCACTCATTGCGATCGCCTTGGCTGCCATGCTGGTTATTGGCACCGTTGGGTTTGTGCTGATCGAACGCTACCCGGTCTTCGATGCGTTCTACATGACCATCATCACGGTGAGCACGGTGGGCTACGCGGAGATCCATCCTCTGAGCGCGGCAGGCCGGATCTTCAACTCCTTTCTGATCCTGTTTGGCGTCACCATCCTGCTGTTGGCCGTAGGTGCAATGACCCAAACCATCATCGAACTCGAGTTGAACCAATTCTTCGGAAAGCGGCGGATAAAAGCCATGATCGACAAGTTGGAAGGGCACATCATTTTGTGCGGCTACGGCCGCGTGGGCCGCGGAGCCGCGGACGAACTGCGCCATGCCGGCGTTCCGTTTGTGGTGGTGGACAGCAATGACGCGAAGGTGGAGATGGCGATGAAAGCGGGCATGCTGGCCGTGCTCGCCGATGCCAGCCGCGACGAGACCCTGCTGGACGTGGGCATTGCGCGCGCGAAAGGTTTAATCGCGACGCTCTCCTCGGACGCGGATAATCTGTTCGTGATCCTCACCGCCAAGACGCTCAATCCCAAGCTCCAGCTTTCCGCGCGCATCGCCGAGGAAAGCTCCGAGCAGAAGATGCGTCGCGCCGGAGCGGATTTCGTATTTGCACCGTACAACTCTACGGGCCATCGCATGGCGCAATCCATCATTCGCCCGCACGTGCAGCAGTTCATCGACTTCACCACCCGCAACATGGGCCTGGAGGTGGGAATCGAGCAGGTTCGCGTCGAGCAGGAAAGCCCGTACGCGGGCAAAAGTCTGGCGGAGATGCAAATCCGGCGCGATACCGGTGTGATCGTGCTCGCGATCCGCCGGGCGGACGGGCAAATGTTCTTCAACCCTCCCGCGGAGGCGGTCATTGCCGGGGGCGACCACCTGATCGCCATGGGAGAGCCGCAAGGCCTCCGGCGGCTGGAACAGATCCTTACCGGGGTGGCCGCATGACGGTCTTGACGGCGGAACAGAGCCGCGAGATCGATCGCATCACCATCGAAGAGTACGGCGTTCCCAGCCTGGCGCTGATGGAAAACGCCGCGCACCGCGTGGAAGAAGTTCTGGCGCGGGAGTTCGACCCGCTGCGGCAGCAATCCGTGGTGATTTTGTGCGGCAAAGGCAATAACGGCGGCGACGGGCTGACGCTGGCCCGCCTGCTTTACGATAAGACCGCGCGGCTGCACGTTGTGCTCGCGGGCGAGCCGGACGAATTGAGCCCCGACGCCCGCGTCAACTACCAGCGCCTGCGCGAGGAATGCGGCATCCAGCCCGCGCGCGAGATTCCCGCCAAGCTGCGCGAGCGCCGCGAGGTGACGATCGTGGTGGACGCGCTGCTCGGCACGGGAGTCAAGGGAGCGCCGCGCGGGCGCATCCTCGATTTGATCCGGGCCACGCGTGAATTTCCCGGGGCGAAAATCGTGGCGATTGACGTGCCCTCGGGGCTCGGTGGGGGCGGGGAAGTGGTCCGCGCCGATATAACGGTGACGTTCACCGCGCCCAAGGTCGAGCATTATCTTGCTCCCGGCGCGGAAGAAGCCGTGGGGCGGCTGATCGTGACGCAGATCGGCATTCCTCCGCAGCTGGTCACGTCACAGCTTGAAGTTTCCGATCCGCGCGGCTTCACGCCGCTGTTCCAGCCCCGCAAACGCGATTCGCACAAGGGCGATTTCGGCCACGTGCTGGTGATCGGCGGAGCGCCGGGAAAACCGGGCGCCGCCGCGATGGCCGGGCTTGCAGCGCTGCGCATGGGCGCGGGGCTGGTGAGCGTGACTTCGCCCCTTGCGACCAACATCGCGCCGGAGTTGATGACCGAAACGCTGGACAACTTTTCGCTGGAACGGAAAACCGTGGTGGCGGTGGGGCCGGGGCTCGGGCCGCATCGCGAATTGCTGGCGAGACTCCTGCGCGAAGTCGCGGTTCCGATGGTGATCGACGCCGATGGACTCAATTCCATCGCGGGTTCGGATTTTCACGGCCGCGGCGTGGAGACGGTCCTCACGCCGCATCCGGGCGAAATGGCGCGCCTGCTCGGACGCGCGGTGGCCGATCGCCTGAACGACGCCCGATCCTTCGCCCAGCAGCGCAACCTGATGTTGGTGCTGAAGGGCAACCGCACGCTGGTGGCGCTGCCGGACGGCCGCGTGTTCATCAATCTTTCCGGCTCGCCCGCCATGGCCACCGGCGGCGCCGGCGACATCCTCACCGGCATGGTCTCCGGCCTGATCGCGCAGTTTCCGCATGAAATTCCGCTGGCCGTGTGCGCCGCTGTGTGGCTGCACGGGCGCTGCGGCGAACTGGCGGCCGGGGAGCTGACCGAGCAGTGCGTCATCGCCACGGATCTGTTGAAATATCTCCCGCAGGCGATCCGGGAAATCGCCTGAAATGTTTGGAACGTTTTCGCCGGTCCTGCTCTCTTCTCCAACGTAGGCGCCGCGGAGGGCGCTTCCATGTCCCATATTCTGAAACTGCCTGGGTTCATGCTGGCGTGTGCTCTCGGCGCCGCGGCTGCACCCACCATTACCGGAATCTTCAACGCCGCGAGCTGGGTTCCTTCGGGCCTGGCGAACGGCAGCATCGCGCAGGGCTCGATTTTCGTGGTGACCGGCTCGGGTCTCGGCCCCGCAACGCTGCAGCAGCAGTTCACCTATCCCCTGCCGGCCACGCAGGGCCTGGCGGGGACCAGCATCCAGGTCGTGGTGGGGTCGCAGGGATTCGATTGCCCCATGATCTACTCGTCCGACGGGCAAGTGGCGGCGGTGCTGCCCTCGCGCACTCTGCTCGGGACCGGCACGCTGAACCTGCTGTATCAAGGCAACCGCGCGACGTTTCCCATCAGAGTGGTTCAATCCAGCTTCGGCATGTTCGCCATTAACCAGGGCGGGAGCGGTCCGGCGGTGGTGACCGGCACGGCCTACGATGTGAAGACGCCGGTCAATGCGGCGCATCCCGGCGATGTGCTGGTTGCGTGGGGCACGGGGCTCGGGGCGACTACCGGAGATGAAACGCAGCCGCCCGCGCAGGTGGATCTCAACAGCGGCGCGCAGGTCTTCGTCGGCAATCAGGCGGCGACGGTTCTCTACGCGGGACGCGGGAGTTCGCCGGGGGTGGACCAGATCAACTTTGTGGTGCCCGCGGGCGTGAGCGGATGCTACGTCTCGCTGGCGGTGCAGGTGCGGGGAGTGATCTCGAACTTCACCACGCTGCCGGTCGCGCCGGCGGGTCAAAGCGTCTGCTCCGATGTGGGCCAGTTTACGCCGGGCGATTTGCAGCGGATCCAGAGCGCGGGGCGCCTGAATTTCGGACTGGTGAGTTTGATTCGCGCTCCAGGCGCGCAGGATCAGGCGTCGGCGGCCTTCGAAGCGATCGGCGGGAGCGCCTTTCTTTCCCGGCTCGGCGTTACCGGCGCCGTTCCGTCCGCCGGGAGTTGCGCGGTGAACGAGTTCGCCGCCGGCACTTACCCGCTCGCAGGCGGCAGCCCGGGTCTCGATGCAGGAACGCTGACGCTGAGAGGCCCCAGCGGTACGCAGACCCTGCCGGTAACAGGAAGCAACATGCTGAACCCCGGCACCTACACGATCTCAGGCTCCGGCGGCGCGAAGATCGGCCCATTTTCCGTAACCTTCAACTTTCCGCCGCCGATCGCCTGGACCAACATCGGCTCGGCCACTCTCATCGCTCGCGGCCAGGATTTCACCGTCACGTGGTCCGGCGCGAGCCCCAACGATGTGATCGCACTGACGGGAACCACCACCGCGCCGGCCTCCGCTGCGGGCCAAGCCGCCACGATTCAGTTTGTCTGCGCCGCGCCCGCAAGCGCGGGCCAGTTCACCGTGCCCGCGCTGGTCACGGCGTTGCTCCCGCTGAACGGAATGGCGTCGGACACCCTGCCCGGGGTGGCTTTGAGCCTCACGGCCGTGCCGGTGACGACGTTCCACGCGTCCGGCCTCGATACCGGGTACATCTACACGATGAACGCGAGCGCCTCGCGCGCGGGAATCCAGTAATCTCAACCCATCGCCGCGATTACCGCGCCGGTAAACTGCGTGGTTGTGCCGTCGCCGCCCACGTCCGGCGGCAGGCATCGTTTCTCGGCGTATACCTTCTCGATCGCCGACCGCAGCCGGTCCGCGGCGGCCTGCTCGCGCATATGCTGGAGCATCATCACGGCAGAGAACATCATGGCCGTGGGGTTCGCGATGCCCTTGCCCGCGATATCCGGAGCCGAGCCGTGCACGGCCTCGAACACGGCGTGCCTCTCGCCCAGGTTCGCGCCCGGCACGACACCGAGCCCGCCCACCAGCCCCGCAGCCAGATCCGACACGATATCCCCGTACAGGTTCGGCAGCAGCAGAATATCGAACTGCTCCGGCCGGATCACGAGCTGCATGGAGGCGTTATCCACGATCAGCTCCCGGTACTCGATCTGGGGGAATTTTGCCGCCACCTCGCGGCAGCAGCGCAAAAACAACCCGTCGGCGAGCTTCATGATGTTGGCCTTGTGGATCGCCGCCACCTTCTTTCGCCCGTTTTCCACGGCGTATTGAAACGCCTTCTCGGCGATGCGCACCGAGGCGGTCCGCGTAATCACTTTCAGGCTGGTGACAACATCCGGGATCACCTCGTATTCCAGGCCCGAGTACAGATCTTCCGTGTTCTCGCGGAAGATCACCATGTCGATCCGGACGTCGCTAAAGCGGGTAATCAGTCCGGGCAGCGATCGCACGGGCCGGACGTTCGCGTACAAGTCGAGGCGCTTGCGCAGCGCGACGTTCACGCTGGTGTAGCCGCCCGCCACCGGTGTCGTTACCGGAGCCTTCAGCCCAATGCAGGTGCGCTCCAGGCTCTCGATCACATGCGGGGGCAGAGACTGCTTGGTCTTCGCGATCACGTCCGGATTCAACTCGGCCACTTCCCAGTCGATCTTCACTCCGGTTGCATCCACGGCGCGCCGCGCGGCGGAGGACACCTCCGGGCCGATTCCGTCACCGGGAATCAACGTCACTTTATGAGACATGAGAGCCATTGTAAGGGGTCGGCAAAACGCGCCATTTCCTTGCGGTTTTGATAGAATCACTCACCATGAAACACCGCCTCGCCGGCCTGCTCGCCGCGGGCTTTTTCAGCCTTCCGGCTCTGCCGCAGAGCCAGCCCGCGATCCCGCGCCTCGCCGACGGCCATCCGGATATGAGCGGAGTCTGGGAGCGCCCTTACGTCCCGGATATGTCCCGCAGCGGGAAAAATCAGCAGGGCCGCAACCCTCTGCCATTCACCGCCTGGGGAGAAGAACGCTGGAAGAGCTATGATGTTTCCAAGTTCGACTACACCGGCCACTGCCTGCCACAAGGCCTGACGCGATCCATGAACTCGCCATTCCCGATTCAGATCGTTCAGACGCCGAAAACCTTCGCGGTGCTCTACGAAGCCTGGAACGTGTTCCACGTCGCGCCCACCGATGGCCGCAAGCTTCCGGCGAACCTTGATCCATTATGGATGGGCACCTCGGTAGGCCATTGGGAAGGCGAGACGCTGGTAGTCGAGTCGGCCGGCTTCAATGACAAGACCAATCTCGACACCGTGGGCCATCCGCACAGCGACCAGATGAAGGTCACCGAGCGCTATACTCTGACCGACCCCAGGCACATCGCCTACGAGGTCGTCATCGACGATCCGAAGACCTACACTGAGCCCTGGAAGAACACGCGCGTTTTCACGCTGCGGCCGGATTGGGACCTCATGGAGTACTCTTGCGAGGAGAACAACAAGGACTTCACCGAAGGCCACATAAAATAAAGGCCACATAAAATAAAAGTTTGAAAATGAATCGCTCATTTTTGGTTTGCGCGGCTGCCTGCCTGACCGCCTGCTCGTCTTCCAGTTCGTCGCCGGAGCCTTCGCCGGCGTCCGCAGATTCCAGGGCCTATCTCGAAAAAGCCGCCGCCGAGCCCGGCGCGATCAAAACGCCCACCGGCCTGATCTATCGCGAGATTCGCCCCGGCACGGGCGCGTTCCCGCGGCCCACTGACACGGTGAAGGTGAACTATCGCGGCACGCTGACCAACGGCGTGGAGTTCGACAGTTCCTACAAACGCAACGAACCGGCGACCTTCCCCCTGAATCGGGTCATTCCGTGCTGGACCGAGGGTCTCCAGCGCATGAAAGTGGGCGGCAAATCGCAGTTGGTCTGCCCCTCCGAGCTTGCGTACGGCGACCGCGGCGCACCTCCCGATATTCCCGGCGGCGCGACGCTGATCTTCGAAGTCGAGTTGCTGGGAATCGGCGGCTGACGGGCGCTTACTTCAGCTCGATTCGCACCACGTGCTGCTCGGTTTTGCCCGTGTTGCGGGCCTCGTGCGTCACCGGCTCCACCCATTTCACTTCGCCGAACGCCGTATGGCCGCGGTTGACCTTTTTCCCGGGATAACTCACGGTTTCGTTGTCGTAGTCGCTCATGGCGATGGTGAGGCCGCGCCCGTGGCTGTGGACCGGCTCGAAGACGCCCGGCGCGACGTGGATGTCCCACACGCGGACGAACATGTTTTCCAAGACCAGCTTCTGTGTTTCCGGATGTGGAGGCTCGCCCTGGGCGCGAAGCCAACCGCGTCCCGCGATCCCCAGCGCCAGCGCGGCCACACTCATCCAGATGATCCAGCGGCGTTTTGTCATGGGTCGATTATATCCGCCAAAGGTGGCGGCTCAGCGCCGCGCCGGCGTTTCGGGCGCGCTGAAATCGGCGGCCTGGCGGGCCGGGCCGGTCACCATCAGAATGTGCATGCCGGTGTTGGCGCGATCGACGGCGTAGATGTAGCCGCGATCGTCCACTTCGACGTTATTCGTCTGGATCGCGACTTTGCAGTGCTGCTCCCCGCCCTGCCCCACGCAGCGCTTGTCGGTTTTGTCGGTGACGGCCGGGATGTAATAGCCGATTTCCTTGGGATGGAACGGATCGCGAATGTCGATCGCGCGCACGCCCGCGTTAAAGAACGCCAGAAACAGAATCCGGTTGTAGTAAATCGGCGTGAAGCTTTCATTGGAGGAATGCGCGCCGAAACGCCCGCCCGCACTGCAAAAATTTCCGCTGGCTTCGGGCACCGTCCACATGGCGGCTCCGGTGGGCTTGGTTTCCTCGCTGATATCCACCATGCGCAGCGTCTGGCGGAACTCCTGGCATTCGTTGGCCTCCGTTTCGCCGATCACCGCGACGAAATCCTTCACCTTGCCGTTCTTCTGCTTCGCGAACTCCGCGATGGGCATTCGCAGCAGCGGAAACGCGGTGTGCGCCCCGACATCTTCGGGAAAATCCAGCCGCGAGACCACGGGGTATCGGAGATTCTCGTCGGTCGGCTCCGGCGGACCCTTCAGCAATTTCTCGCGATCCACGATCTCCAGCACGCCGTCGCGCGAATTGCCGTAGGCGAAGTACACGCGGTTGCCCTTGGGCCCCGTCGAGATCGGGCCGTGCAGGCTTTCCGGCGTCGGCCCGCGAGTCCCCGGCTGCTGCCCGGGCAATCCGAAATTGCGGATGAAGACCGGCTTGGCCGGATCGCTCAGATCGTAGATCATGGCCATGCGCGGCGTGCGCCAGCCCGGCGCGCCGCCGACCAGGTACGCGATTCCGGTATCGCACTCCCACCAGCTCTTGTGCGTGTCGCGCAGCCCGCTAACGATCACGTTCAGACGCACCGGCCTGGCGGGATCGGTCACGTCCCACATCTCGTGCGCCGAATTTCCGGCCGCACGCAGCATATAGAACTTGTTTTTATCGGCATGCGGCAGATCGCTCCCGGCGCAGGTGCGGACCATCTGCGCGCCGCCGGCCTCCCCGCCTTGCCGGGTTTGCCCGCCCGGAATGTGCGCGATGTATTTGGGATGTTTGGGGTCGGTCACATCCAGCACGGACGTTCCGTTGGGCTCGTCGCGGCCGGTGAGGGGATTGGGCTGGACGCCCGCATGATGGCCGACGTAGGCGATCCACCGGCCGCCCTGTTTCTGAATCACGGGCTGATAGGCGCTGCGCGCTTGCAGGTCATTCCAGCCGACCAGCTCCATGTTGCTTTTCTGGGCCTTGCCTTGGATCTTAGCCTGCGCCTGTGCCGGCTGAGCCAGAAGAGCCGCGCAAAGAGCTGCTAGCCCCGCCGCGCCAAATCGTGCTGTATTCATGCGTGTCGGCCTCGCAGGATGAGTCGTATCACGACGCGATTGGGAATGTCAAAGCGTGGACAGCTTCCGCACGAACCCGACGTCGCCTTCCAGAAAATCGAAATCCGGCAAACAGGCGGGTTCGGCCCAGGCGATCTGCTCGAATTCCAGATTCCGCGGCTCGCCTCGGAACACGGTCACGCGATAAAAGCGCAGGCGAATCACCGGCCCGTCCTCATAGCGGACCTCATGGCTATCGATCAGATCGCCGATGTCCGCCTCGATCGCCAGCTCCTCGCGCAACTCGCGCCGCAGCGCATCGCGGGGATCTTCCCCGGGCTCGATCTTGCCTCCGGGAAACTCCCACTTGAGCGCATGCCGGCCGCCCTGTTTCCTCTGCGTGATTAAAATCCGGCCGCCACGCTCGATCACCGCCGCCACCACCTGAACCGGTTCTTTCACTCAGCGATAATTGAAGCACAACTGTGTACTCGGATCGCCTGCTCGAGCATTTCCGGTATCCGCGCAATGTGGGCCATCTGCCCCCGCCGGCCCGCACCGTGGACGTGACCAATCCGGCCTGCGGCGACATGATGCGGCTGTCGGCGCGGTTTGAAAACGGCTGCGTCGCCGAGGCGCGGTATCAGACCCGCGGCTGCACGGCGTCGATCGCCGCCGGCTCGGCGCTGACCGAATGGATGATCGGCAAGACGCGCGCCGAGCTCGAAGCGCTCACTCCGGCCGTGATCGAACAGCTTCTCGACGGCCTGGAACCCGCTTCCAAGCACGCGGCCGTTCTGTGCGTGGATGGCGTAAGTAGACTGCTGGCCTGAAGTATCCTGGTCGTTAAGCGTTCCATGACTTCGTTCGACTTTCGTCCTCGAACCCGAGTCCTGTTCGGAGTTGGTGAGTTCGCCCGGCTGGGTGAGGTTGCCCGGGAGCTGGGAGGAACCCGATGCCTGCTGGTGGCCGATCCGGGTATCGTGGAAGCCGGATACGCCAAGGAGGCCATTCGCACCCTGAAGGCCCGCCGCATGGAAGTCTTCGCCTTCCATGATTTCTCCATCAACCCTAGCGCCGCGATGATGGAGGGCGGCGCCGCCTATGCCGCGCCTCTCCAGGTGGATCTGATCGTCAGCGTGGGCGGCGGCAGCTCCATGGATTGCGCCAAGGGCATCAATTTCGTTCTTTCCAACGGCGGGCGTATGCGCGATTACTGGGGCTACGGCAAGGCTTCCCGGCCCATGCTTCCGATGATCGCCGTACCGACCACCGCCGGAACCGGCAGCGAGGCCCAAAGCTTCTGCGTGGTCACCGAGCCGGAATCGCGCGTCCGCATGGCCTGCGGCGACCCCAAAGCCGCCTTCCGCGTCGCGATCCTCGATCCGAAGCTCACCCTCTCCCAGCCGCGCATGCTCGCCGCCGCCACCGGCTACGACGCGCTGTCGCACGCGCTCGAGACGCTGGTGACCACGCGCCATACCGCGCTCTCCGAATGCTTCTCGCGATCCGCGTGGCGGCTGATCAATTCGAGCTTCGATCGCATGCTGGAGGCTCCGAATGATCTGGATGCCCGCGGCGAACTCCTCCTCGGCGCCCATTTCGGCGGGCTGGCGGTGGAGAACTCGATGCTCGGCGCGGCTCATGCCTGCGCCGGACCCCTCACCGCCCGCTACGGTATTCCGCACGGGGTGGCGATGGCCCTGACCCTTCCGCATGTGGTGCGCTGGAACCGGCCGGTGGCCGGGCCCCGCTACGACGAACTGCACGTCGAGGATTTAGAACTCCGCCTGCATCATCTGGCCGAAGCCGCCGATTTTCCGCTTTCTCTGCGCGAAGCCGGCGTGCCCTCGGAGGCTCTGCCGCGCCTGGCTGAAGAAGCGGGCTCGCAGTGGACGGGCCGATTCAATCCGCGGCCGTTCGATGCCGCCGGCGCCCTGGAGATTTATCGCTGGGCGTACTGATTTGGGCGGTTCAGGGCGCGAGCCGCGCCCCGGTCAGCATGCCCATTCCGATGCGGCCGTGAATGCCTTGGTCCGGCCGGGCCACGTCGCCTCCGCCAAACCACACCCGGATGGCGCGATCGGTCACTTCCACGGAGGGATCGCAGACCACCTGACGATTCCAGGCCTCCGAGCCCGTGATGGGACTCAGGCTGGTATCCCGCTCCCAGCGCACTCCATCGGCCGAGCGCGCCAAGCCCATGCGCCGGTGCTCCTCGCGGTCGCGCCCGGTATAAAGCATCCAGTAGGAGCCTCCGGAGGACCACACGGCAGGCTCGCCCAGCCCCGCCTCGTCGAAAGCGCCCGGCGCGCCGAGTTCCAGGACCGGATTCGACCGCAGCTTCTCCCAGCCAACACCGTCGCGTGACCGCGCGACTCCGAGCCTCTGCCGCGCCGCGCGGTCCTGGCCGAGATAGAACAGGAAAAAGAAGTCGCCGCGGCGAATCACGTACGGGTCGGCCACGGCGCGCTCGTCGAAGCTCCCGCGCGGGCCGGGTGGGACGACCGGGTTCGGGTGTTTGGTCCACGTCGCGCCGCCGTCGCGCGACCGGGCGAGGCCGATCTGAAGCGGCCGGCCGGCCTCGTACCAATAGAAAATTTCCTGGCCCACCACCAGAGCCGACCCATTCGCCGCGATGTAATCGCCCTCCCAGCCGCCCGGCGAAAGGACCCGGCCGAGTTTTTGCCAGCGCTGGCCGTCATCGGAAATGGCCCGCCCGGTGTGCCAGGCATGGCCATCGAAGCCGGAGTAGAGGTTCAGGTATCGATCGCCGATTCGCACCACGGACGGATTCAGGACATCGCTCGCATCCCAATCCGGTCCGGGCTCGATCTGGGGCTGGGGCGAGGCCCGCCATTGGAACGGCGCGCCCGGGCCGCCGGCATCGGGCGGCGGAAGCGTGAAATCCGCATAGCGGCCGCATCCGCACAGCGCCAGACCGCTCGCGAAGAAGACACCGGCGCAGATCCGCGCCCTTCCGCGGCTAAAAATGGGTTGCCTCACATCGGAACCCGGATCTCCAGTTTCGCGCCCTGGCCCGGCTTGGATTCGATGACTAACTCGCCGTTGAGCATCCGGACGCGCCGCTTAATGCTCGCGGGCCCCATGCGCAGCAGTTCCAATTCCTCAAGATTGAATGTGCCGCCGAACGGAAAGCCCGACCCGTTATCTTCCACGGTCAGCTCCAGCCGGTGATCCCGCCGCGCCGCGGATACGGCCACGCGGGACGCGCCGGAATGCTTGTGGATATTGTGCAGAGTCTCACGCGCGATCTGGAGCAGCTCCAGGGCCACCTCGGTGGCCGCCGGATCGGCGAACTCGCCCGCGGTGAAGGTCGAGGAGATGCCCGTATCACGCTGGAAGGAATCCACCATGCGGCTGAGCGAGGCGTTCAGGCTCATGCCTTCATCCACCGGGCGCATGCTGCGCACGAAGCTCCGGAGGTCGGCCACCTGGGAGCCGCACAACTCCTGAAGCTGGCGCAGTTCTTCGGCGGCGTCGTTGGAATTGCCGCGCGCCAGCAGTTTCTTGATGATCTCCAGGCGCATCTGGAAGCTGATAAAGCTCTGGAGCGGGCCGTCGTGAAAATCGGCGGCAATGCGCTGGCGCTCGGCCTCGCGCGCGCCTTCGGCCTGCGAGCGGATGACCACGTTGTGCCGCAGGATCGAGGACATGCGTTCATTCAGATACTTCTTGTAATAGGCCACGCTCGTTGCGATGAACCCCGAGGCCGCGGCGGTCCACACCAGCCCCGGAGAAGCCGGCGCCGGCAGCAACATGGAAAACGCCAGCGCAACCGCGGACACCGCCAGGGTGCGCACGAAATCGTGCAGGATCACCGCGGAGGTGAGCGCGAACGCCGCGGAAAAAGCGGCCATCCATGCGTCCGGCGCGATCATGCTCCACAGCCCGAAGTACGCGGTGTCCATGAGCAGGCCGATGCTCGAGCGCAGGGTGGAATCGTAACGAATCTCGGGAAGCGCGCCCAGCGAGTAAACCGCGTAGGCGGCCAGCAGCGCGGTCAGCCAGTTCCGGTGCAGGCCCGCGGTGACGCCGAACCACGCCAGGCTCGCCAAGGCGAGCGCTACGCGCGCAATCCGAAGGCTCAGCCGTCCCCGATAGGGAACCATGTCTCAGCGCCGGTACAGATACAGGCGGTGACTGCGTCCTTCCCCGTCATCGTCTATATCCACAGTTTTCTCCGGCTTCCAGGCGGAAAATTCAAAATCGTGCGCCACAATACGAGTTCCTTTTTTCAACTGCTTTTCCAGAATCGGCGTCACTTTATCATTTCCCACTGGCAGCAGGTACACAGTGAGAAGATCGGCGGAGGAATAATCCTGCTTGAGGAGGTCGCCATGAATAATCCGTGCGCTGGCCGACAGCCCCAGGCTGTTGATTCTTGCCATGCTCTGGCGATAGAGCGAATCGTCCAGCTCCACTCCGGTCGCGTCGGCTTTGTATTTGCGCGCCGCCGCGATCACCAGGCGGCCGTCGCCGGAGCCGAGATCGAACATCTTTTCGCCGGGCTTCAGCTCGCCGAGTTGAAGCATCCGGTCCACCACGATCTGCGGCGTCGGGTAATAGGGCGCCAGCTTGGTGTCTTGGGCCCTCAGCCCGACCCCCAGCAACGCTATCGTGGCGCACGCTCCGGCAATGGCGGCGCACGCTTTCGCGTGCCGCGGAGACTTTCGCCTCCGCTCACGAAAATCAATTCGCATCCGGTTGTTCAGCATGATCGATCACCAGAATATCTACCGGCTCTTGAACCGGTTCCAGCTTCAGGCCAAGTTGCTCCGGAAGGGCAGTGGGAAGCGAGCCAGCCGTCCAGTCGAGTTCGAGATCGAACGCCCCGCTCAGCCCCGTCTTGTCGACGACGGGGCGGTCGAGCCTGCGGGAAAGCAGCTCGGCAAGCTGCGCCATGCCGATGCCCTGCGCGGAAAGCCGCGTGTTGGTGAGGCGATCGTTTTCGCCGCGGGTTTGAGCCGGCTTGAGCCGCGCTCCGCCGGCCGCCACAATCAACTCGTACACGGGTATCGTCTCGGTTTCATAATGCAGCTTCAGCTTGAAGCGATCCGCCAGAAGGGCCTGAAGCATCCGGGCGGCTTCCGCTTCGTCTTTGGGGCGCGGGCCGGAGGCGCGGATGTCGTAACGGCTGGAATCGATCCAGGCGGGCCCGTCCACCTGGTAGTCCTTCACGTCGTAGGCGAAGCGGATGCACGCCTTCAGGGATGCGTTCACCACCGAAAGCGTGCCGTTGTCCAGATCGATTTTGGAACTCGAGGCTCCGGAATGATTCGCCGTGACGGTCGCCGAATCGAACTGCGCCATCCATGCGATCAAGGGGAAGACCACCGCCAGCGTCATGGTTCTATGTACAGCCGCACGGTATTGCTGGGGTGGCCATCGACGGCAATTTCGAGCGCGGCCGGGCCGGTATTGACGATTTTCGGGAGCTGCACTTCCACCAGATAGAACCCGATGTAGCCCGGCGCGAGCGTTGCGCGTGTGACCTCGATGGGCGAGCCATCCAGCGTGGCGGTCACCGTTCCCCTTACGCGGGAAGGATTTTCCAGAGGCGCCATCATCCCGTCCGGCCAATCCGGTGTCACCCGCCCGAGCCCCGTTGCGAACGCCTGCACGCGCGATTGCGAATGGGCCGTGTTTACCGTGTCGAGCATGGTTCCGGTGGCGCCATCGAACAGGAAGGGCGATCCATCGTGATCCACCATGATGGCCGGCGAGACCGTGTCGAGCGGCAGGTTGGCCAGCACGCGCCGGCCGGAGCCCGCATCGATGGAAAGCGACAGGCTGGACCCGCGAGCCTCAAAGGGAATCTGAATCTGCGATTCGGTGTCGCCCGAATGCAGGACGGGAACCGTAAGATCGCCGGCGCGCGCGGCGGAAACCTTGGCTCCGGCGATGCTCATCAGCGCTCCCGGCGCAGCCGCGCGAAGCGCCAGGTCGGCTGCGCTCACCACGCGCGGGTCGCCGAGCCTGTGGGGTGCAAGCCCGGAATATACTCCATAGCCCTGGATCATGACCCAAAGCTGCGTCTCGGCGCCATCGAGTTGCACGTCGGTCGCCGCGCCGCTGGGTAATCCGGCCAGGGGCCGCCAGGACACCTCCGCGGCCGCGCCGTACAGATCGGTACGGGCATAAAAGACGCCAAGATCGGTGGCCACGTAAATCGCCCCACTGGCGCGCGAGGCCGCGACGCCGTGCGCGGGGATATCGGGCAGCTCCAGATCGTCCCAGAAGGTTCCGCCCGTCATCGTCTTGAATACATGGGATCCGGCAACCGCCAAGGCCAGCCGGGCATCGGAGGGATCCACCCAAAAACGCTCCACCGGATTGGCTCCGGCGGCGAAGGGCGGCTGCCAGGTGCCCCCGCGGTCCGCGGAAGCTCGAATCGTGCCGTCGGCCATCCCGGCGTAGAGGACTTCGCGATCCAGAGGCGAAAGCGCCGTCACCGGAGCGCCGAGGCCGGTGCCGTAGGCCAGCCGGAGCGTACGTTCCAGAATCGCGGCGGAGGAATCCGTAGGCCGCCAAGCCTGCCGTTCGCCGGGCCTCCACTCGACCACGCCGCCATTGAAGGCCGGGCTCGTGAATTCGATCTGCGCGCCGTGCTCGCCCGAGGGAAGGCTGCGGAACCGGGCGGCGGGAAGATTCGGCAGGCCCTGATTCAGCCCGGCCCATGACTTGCCGCCGTCGAGGGTCCGAAACACTCCGGCCGCGCCCGCGACCACCACCTCCTCGGGGTTGCGCGGCGAGATCGCCATGTCCCTCAGGCCGCCGCCCACAATCGAGCGCGAACGGAAACCGGTGAGGTTATCCCAGTTCAGGCCGCCGTCCTGGGAACTGTAAACGAACCGGGAGAAGGCATAAAGAGTCGAGCCTTGGCCAACCTGGGTGCGGATCTGGGCGCCCGGCTCGGGCATGCGGCGCGGGGGCGCGGCCGGCTGCTGGGGAACGGGGACCGTCGTTCCCGGCGGCGCCGCCTGCCAGGAATCGAAGTCCGCGGTTTGGAAGATCTTGCCTGACGCCGTCGAGATGAACAGGGTGGCGCCATCCGGAGAGTACCAGACCCGGTCAACAGGACCGCTGGCGAGTCCGGCCAGCGAAAGGTCCACCAGCGAGTTGCCCAGGTGATACCAATCCGCCACGGCGAGCGCCTGTGTCCGATCCTGGGCATAGGCGCACATCGAGGTCACGCATAGTACTGTGGCAGCCCGTCTCGCGGCTGTGGCAACCTCACCCATACAACGTGTCCATTGTACTCTGTTTCATCGGCGGTTTCGGCGCGAAACTATTGATTATAGTGGGCGCAGTTCATTGAAAATCTTAAGGACAAGCAATTGCTTGACGCCGTTCTGTGGTAGACTGAGTCTACTTTTAGGTCCGCAAGCTTCGGGGACCTAGAAAGCCAGAGCTATGTTCAGGCTGGGGACGGTTCGCGAACATGAGGGCAAGTTGTTGCTGCTTATAGCAGTTAGCGCCCTGGTGTGCCCGTCCGCCGGTCTGGCTCAATTCAGTCCTTCCGACGCTGGAAATTACGCCGCAAAAGCTGTGACCATTTCGGGACAAGTCTCGGTACTGCGGGACTCGGTACCCTGGGCGCTGTCCTCCGGCGACGCCGTCCAGGTCCAACAGGTGATCGTGACTGGCCCGGACGGCCACGGACTTTTCGAGGTCTCGGACGGCAGCACCTTTGAGGTGTATCCCAACTCGACCGTCGTTTTCCGAAAAACCCCCTTTAACTGGCGCGACTTACTGGACGTCTTGGTCGGCAAGGTGCGGGTCCACATCGAGCACCTCGGGGGCGTTCCCAATCCGAACCGGGTGCTGACTCCTACGGCCGTGATCTCGGTCCGTGGGACCACCTTCGATATTTCCGTGGACGACGACGATGAGACCACAGTGGTCGAGGTGGAAGACGGCGAGGTGGAAGTCCAGCATGCGCTGCTACCTGGCGAGCCCAGGATTGTCCACCCCGGCGAAGTTTTCCGAGTTTACAAGAACGCGCCCATCGCCTCCGACGGGATCGATAAAGGAACTTTGTTCCGGTACGCAGTGCGCATCTTGAGGAATGCCGCCACGGCCATGGCGACGCGCTCGGCGCGGGCCAATTTCCCGGGTGGCGGCGGGACGGGACCGGGGAATTCGTGCAGGCCCGGCTTGCCTTGCGGCAACTCTCCGGGCGGTACCACGATTCCGGCGCCGCCTCCGCCGCCGCCTCCTCCT
>Ga0070739_10001844_pt1 | contig 30287 bp, 27 predicted proteins | sample Coa_R1_7_FD_66445 | JGI IMG/M metagenome (GOLD analysis project Ga0070739, IMG submission 66445) | Surface soil microbial communities from Centralia Pennsylvania, which are recovering from an underground coalmine fire - Coalmine... | ecosystem: Environmental > Terrestrial > Soil > Unclassified ...
GGATTGGGCGGTAGCGGTCGTCACCGGCAAACTTCTGTTCACCTTGGGTTCACCTGCCCTTACGGCTCCCGCAGGAGTCCATTCACGGGCCTCGCGTAGGGTCGGGCCGCTGAAGCAGACTTCGCCTACCGAGTGCCGTCGCCGGCGGGTGTGCGGGCTCGGCCGACCCTCCTGAGGTGACCTTGAAACGCTTGATCCTGCTCGCCCTCGTCGGCTCAGTCGCCCTGGCCGCCTGCGGGGGCTCCTCCAACAACGCCAGCTCGACCACGTCGACCACCGCCGGCACCACCACCACCACCTCGGTCACCGTCACGACCGGCAACCCCACCGCGGCGGTGACCCTCAACGAGGCCGGCTCGTCGCTGCTCTACCCGTTCCTCCAGGAGCTGGTGACCCCGCTGCACACCCAGTACTCCAACATCACCCTGGCCCCCAGCCCCGGCGGGTCGGGCAAGGGCATCAGCGACGCCATCAGCGGCGTGGTGCAGATGGGAGGCTCGGACGCCTACCTGAGCCCGGGCCAGCTTTCGGCCAACCCCGGCCTCATGAACATCCCCATCGCCGTCTCCGCTCAGGCGGTGAACTACAACCTGAGCGGGGTCAGCAACCTCAAGCTCAGCGGCGACGTGATCGCCCAGATCTACGAGGGCAAGATCACCAAGTGGAACGCCCAGCCGATCGCCGCCCTCAACCAAAACGTGACGCTGCCTGACACCACCATCGTGCCCGTCCGGCGGGTGGACTCCTCCGGTGACACCTTCATCTTCACCAGCTTCCTCAGCGCCACCAACACCACCTGGCAGAGCGGCCCCGCCTTCGGCACCACCGTCACCTGGCCGGCGGCGCCCGGCGAGCTGACCGCCAACGGCAACCCGGGCATGGTCCAGACCTGCAAGGCGACCCCGGGCTGCATCGCCTACGTCGGGGTCAGCGCCGAGGCGTCGGCCCAGACCGCCGGCCTCGGGGAGGCCATGCTGGAGAACAAGGCCGGCCAGTTCGTGCAGCCCTCCAGCGACACGATCACGGCGGCGGCCGCGGCCGGATCGGGCAACGTGCCCGCCAACCTGGCCCAGTCGCTCATCTACGAGGACGGCGCCCAGTCGTACCCGATCGTGAACTTCGAGTACATGGTGCTCAAGTCCTCGCAGTCCAGCAGCGACACCGCCCTGGCCATGCGCACCTTCCTGGCCTGGGCCGTCGACCCCGCCGGGGGCAGCTCCTCGACCTATCTGGCCAAGGAGGACTTCGTCGCCCTGCCGGCCACGGTTCTGCCGAAGGTGAAGGCCGCCATCGCCCAGATAACCGGATGAGCCTGGCCCCGGCCTCCGGGGCCCCGGCCCAGCGGTGACCGACACCGCCGAGCGCGCCCTGGGGCAGGCGACCCCCCTGGTCTCCTCCCCCCGGGCGCGGCGGCGGTCGGAGCTGACCCGGCGCGACGTCGTCGTCAGCACCGTCCTGACCGGGGCGGCGACGCTGCCCACGATCGCCCTGGCCTTCCTGGCCTACGAGATGCTGCGCTCGGCCTGGCCGGCCATCGTCTTCAACGGCACGTCGTTCTTCACCACCAAGACCTTCACCCTCGGGAACCTGTACGCCACCTCGGTGGAGACCCACCACGGCTACCAGGCCGCCGCCGGGGCCCACTACGGCGTGCTGCCGTTCGTGTTCGGCACCGTCGTTTCGTCGTTCATCGCCCTGGTGGTGGCGGTGCCGGTGTCGGTCGCCGGCGCCCTCCTGCTGGCCGACAAGGTCCCCGCCCGCCTGCAGGGGACCCTGGGGATCTTCCTCGAGGTGCTGGCCGGCATCCCCAGCGTGGTCTTCGGGCTGTGGGGCGTCTACACCTTCGGGCCCCTGCTGTCGCGCACGGTGTTCAAGTGGATGGCCGCCCTGCACATCCCGTGGCTGTCGGGCCCGACGGGGGCGGGCCAGGGCCTGCTCACCTCCTCGCTGGTGCTGGCGGTGATGATCGTGCCGATCATCGCCTCGACCAGCCGCGAGCTGTTCCGGTCGGTGCCGGTGCTGAGCAAGGAGGGGGCGGTGGCGATGGGGATGACCCCCTACGAGGCGGTGCGGGTGGTGACCATCCCCTTCGTGCGCACCGGCATCATCGCCGCCTCCATCCTCGGCCTGGGGCGGGCCCTGGGCGAGACCATCGCCGTGCTCATCATCAGCGGCAACGCCCTCAACCTGTACCCCCACAGCATCTTCGACCCCTTCTCGACCATGGCGGCCTCCATCGCCGCCATCCTCGACGGGGCCCTGACCGACTCCACCCACATGGCCGTCCACGCCCTCGGCGAAGTCGGCCTGCTGCTGCTGGTCATCACCCTGATCGCCAACCTGGGGGGGCGCTGGCTGACCAGGCGCTTCTCCACCACCGGGCTGCCGGTGGGGAGGGGCGTGTGATGAGCCGCCGGCGGCTCACCGACCTGACGTTCTGGGTGGTGTGCGCCCTGGCCTTCGTGTTCATAGCCGCCCCGTCGGTGTCCATCCTGGCCAGCGTCATCCACCAGGCCGTGCCGAGCCTGGGGTGGTCTCTGTTCAGCCAGCGCACCAACGCCAACGGGATCGAGAACGCCATCCTCGGCACCCTCGTGCTGCTGGTGGGGGTGCTGGTCGTCGCCGGCACCATCGGGGTGGCCGCCGGCATCTACCTGGCCGAGTTCGCCACGGGGCGCTCCGAGCGCCTGCTGCGCTTCTTCTCCGACGTGCTTTCGGGCATGCCCTCCATCGTGGTCGGCTATGTCGGCTACGTGACCTTCGTGGTGGCCTTTCACTGGGGCTTCTCCCTGCTGGCCGGGGTGATCGCCCTCACCATCCTGGTGCTGCCGTACGTGGTGAAGACCACCGAGGTGGCCTTCCGCCAGGTGCCGACCACCATCCGCGAGGCGGCCGCCGGGCTGGGCATCGAGCGGTCGAGCACGGTGCTGCGCATCCTCATGCCGCCGGCGGCGCCTGGCGTCCTGAGCGGGCTGATCGTGGCCCTGGCCATCTCCACCGGCGAGCTGGCCCCCCTCCTGTTCACCGCCGGGTTCACCGACCAGAACCCGAGCCTGGCCCCGCTGCACAGGCAGGTGCCCTACCTGACCAACGTCACCTTCACCGACCTGTCCCTGCCCGGCGCCCGGGCCCACGCCACGGCGGCGGCGGCGGCGGCGGTGAGCCTGGTCATCGTGGTCCTGCTGATCACCGCCGGCCGGGCCCTGTCCCGCCGGTCGCGGCGCATGACCCAGGGGATGATGCTGTGAGTAGCGGTAGCCTGGTCCCCGGCCGGGTGCCGACCCGGCGCCCTCCAGTCGCAGCCCGGACCCAGCCAGCGAGGAGCAGCCGTGGTTGATGCCGGCCCGATGGCACGGAAGACTGTCCGTACGTCCGACGGCCCCCAGCCCCCCCGGACAGACTCGCCGCCCGACGACGTTCTGGTCGTGCGCGATCTGTCGTTCTACTACGGGTCCTTCCGCGCCCTGCGGGACGTCAGCCTCGCCATCCGCCGCCACGAGGTGACCGCCCTGATCGGGCCGTCGGGCTGCGGCAAGACCACCTTCCTGCGATGCCTCAACCGGCTCAACGACCTCATCCCCGGCACCAGAGTGGACGGCCGGATCGACTTCGACGGCGAGAACATCTACGGCCCCGACGTCCGGGCCATCGAGTTGCGCCGGCGCATCGGGATGGTGTTCCAGAAGCCCAACCCGTTCCCCAAGTCGATCTACGACAACGTCGCCCTCGCCCCCCGCCTCAACGGGGCCCGCGGCCGGCTGGACGACCTGGTGGAGGAGAGCCTGACCAGGGCGGCGCTGTGGGAGGAGGTCAAGGACAAGCTGCACGACAGCGCCTTCAGCCTGTCGGGCGGCCAGCAGCAGAGGCTGTGCATCGCCCGCACCATCGCCGTGCGGCCGGAGGTGATCCTGATGGACGAGCCGTGCTCCGCCCTCGACCCCATCGCCACGTTCCGCATCGAGGAGCTCATGGCCGAGCTCAAGGACGACTACACGATCGTGGTGGTCACCCACAACATGCAGCAGGCCGCCCGGGTGTCGGACCGCACCGCCTTCTTCACCGTGGAGGTCAACGACGGCGGCCGCACCGGGGTGATGGTCGAGATGGCGCCCACCCCCGACATCTTCACCACGCCGGCGGACCAGCGGACCGAGGACTACATCACCGGCCGCTTCGGCTGAACGGCTGCCGCCGGCTCCTGCCGCCTACGGCGGGGGGATGAACCAGGCCTCCTTGAACCCGTCGGCGTCGCCGGCCAGGACCCAGGCCGAGCCCTTGGGAAAACGGGGGTTGGCCGGAAACACCACCCCGTCGAAGCGGGACACATGGTCCAGCACGGCCGGCACGATGTCGCCGTGGGTGCAGGCCACCACGTCGGTGCCCGCCAGGGAGCGGATCAGCCCGACGGCCTCCTCGGTGCAGGACTCCCACAGGTCGGGGGTGGTCTCGACCGTCAGGCCCCGGTCCCGGGCCAGCGGCTCGGCCGTCTCAACGCAGCGGCGGGCCGGGCTGCTCAGGATGCGGCTGACCGGCAGCTGGGCCAGGGCCGCCACCACGGCGGCCGCCTGCTGGCGCCCCAGGGCATCGAGCGGGCGCAGGAGGTCCTCGCCGTCGAAGTCGCCGCGCTCACCGGCACTGGCGTGGCGCAGCAGCACCACCGGCACGGCTCATCCCACCCGGGCCAGACCCACGATCGACGCCGGCAGGCTGGAGAGGATCTCGAGGTCGCGGGCGTAGCTCAGCAGGTCGGCGGCCTCGGCCAGGCCGATCCAGCGGGCCTCGTCGACCTCGTTGCAGCCCCGCAGCTCGCCGGCCACCGCCACCATGGCCCAGTAGCGCACGATCTTGGGCCGGCCCCGGCGGTCGACGTAGCTGGAGGTGGCCAGCTCCGGGCCCAGCGAGCAGACCAGGCCGGTCTCCTCCTCGACCTCCCGCAGGGCGCAGGCGTCGTCCTCCTCGCCCCGTTCCACCTTCCCCTTGGGCAGGGACCAGTCGTCGTAGTGGGGCCGGTGCACGACCACCACCTCGAGCTCCCCGTCGGCGCCCCGTCGCCACACCACGCCCCCGGCGGCCCGGACCATCTTCAATCCAGCCAATCGGCCCTCGTCTCCACTTTGTGCCAGCTGGCCCTCCACTTACCCCGGGCGGCGGCGGCCTCACCCCGCTCGGCGGCGATCAGCTGGCCGGCCACCAGGGCCAGCGGCGCCTCGGCGGCGGCGTCCCGCAGCCAGTCCTCAGCCACTACGGCGTCCTGCAGGTCGCCGAGGACCGCCTGCAGAGAGGCGAGGGCCTTGGCCAGCCGGGCTGCCTGCCTGCCGAGCACCGGAGCGCACAGCTCGGAAGCGTAACGGCACCGCTTGGCCTGTATGCGGACCCTATGCAGAGCGGCGTCCGCCGGCGCCTGACCGAGGCCGTGCACCTCTTGAACCAGCTTGCTCCACCGCCGTTGCAGCAGGGGCCGCACGAGGGCCGCCGCCTCGGCGGTGGACACGGCGCTGGGCGGGGACTCGGCGGCGGCGGTGAGGGTGTCCACCAGGTCCCAGTAGCCGAAGGACTCCATCACCTCGATGAGCTCGGCCCGGTGGGCGTCCCGCTGGGCGGCGATCCGGTCGAGCAGCTTCCGGGCTTCGGGCCGGTCGGCCTCCGACAGGCCCTCGGTAAGCGTCCCCAGGCGGGCCGCCAGCACGTCGTCGTCGCGCACCCTGCCCAGGGTCCGACCCAGGTCGGCCAGCTCGGACCTCACCTGGTCGACCCACTCCCGCTCCAGCAGCTCGCCGAGGGTGCGCAGGTCGGAGCGCAAACGCCGGGTCGCCACCCGGGCCTGGTGCAGGTCCTCGGGGTCGGCCCCCAGGCGCACCCCCGGGTCGTGGGCCAGCAGGCGGACCAGCCCGGCGGCCACGGTGGAGGCGACCACGTCGCCGAGGCTGGAGCGGCGGCCCAGCCGCAACGAGGTCCCCGGCAGCCGGCCGGGCCCGGAAGCGGCCACCCGCCCGGCCACCTCCGGGCCCAGGGCCCGGGCGAGCTTGGAGCCGCCGTCGGCCCGCCTGGCCCCGGCCCGCTCGAGCGCCTTGACCAGCCGGGCCAGCCCCTTGTCCGACGCCTGGGCGTCCAGCTCCACCTCGACCTCGCGGAAGGTGCCCCGCTGGCCGTCGGTGCGGTAGTCGACGGTGTCGTCGTCGACCTCGGCCAGCGGCGCCGCGCCGCTCTCGTCGTCGAGCACCGACGCCCGCCGGCGGACGGTGACCAGGGTGGCCATGGGGGCCAGCTCCGCCTCCCGCAGGTAGGCGTGCACCAGGTTGCGGACCTCGGCGGGGACCTCGCCGGGGACCCCGTCGAAGTCCACCTCGTGGCGCTCGGCCATGCCGGCGTCGTCGGAGGCGGCGGGCAGCTTGAGGGTCCAGCGCCCGGCCGTGCCGTCGCTTGTGCGGTAGCGGAGGGTCGCGCCCCACGCCAGCAGGTCGTGGGCGGGGGTGTCGTAGTAGACAGCCTCCAGCTTGACCGGGGGCCGCACCTCCAGCCCCAGCCCGTCGACCTCCCCCAGGTCGGGCAGCACGAAGGACGGCTCGACGTCGAACTTGAGCTCCCTCTCCAGGGAGGACCTCATGAAGCGGTCACGACGTCCAGCTCGGCCCGGTTGGAGGCCCGCTGGGCGGCCAGCGCCGCCAGGCTGGCCTGGGTGGACACCTGCCCGCCCATCACCCGCTCCCATCCGCCGTCGGGGCCCAGGCTCCACGCCTGGGTGTCGTCCGCCAGCGACACCTCGAGGACCTCCCGGAGCCGGCGCCGCAGCGCCGGGGACGCCACCGGCACCAGCGCCTCCACCCGGCGGTCCAGGTTGCGCTCCATGGCGTCGGCCGAGCCGATCAGGTAGGTGGTGTCCTGGGCCTCGGGCGGCCCGAACACGTAGATGCGGGAGTGCTCGAGGTAGCGCCCCAGGATCGACCGGATCCGGATGTTGTCCGACATGCCCTCGACGCCCGGTATGAGCGAGCACGTGCCCCGCACGACGAGATCTATGCCCACCCCGGCCTCCGAGGCCGCATAGAGGGCCTCGATCACCTCCGGGTCCACCAGGTGGTTGATCTTCCAGATGATCCGGGCGGCCGGTCCGGCCGCCACCTGCCGGTCGATCAGCTCGAGCAGCTGGTGCCGGAGGGTCACCGGGGCCACCAGGATCTTGCGGTAGTCGGACTGGCGGCTGTAGCCGGTGAGGAAGTTGAACAGATCGGTGAGATCGGCCCCCAGGTCGGGGTCGGCGGTGAACAGGCTCAGGTCCTCGTAGATGCGGGCGGTGGCCGGGTTGTAGTTGCCGGTGCCGAAATGGCAGTAGCGCCGGATGCCGTCGTCGTCGTTGCGCACCACCAGGGCCACCTTGCTGTGGGTCTTGAGCCCCACCAGGCCGTAGACGACGTGCACGCCCGCCTCCTCCAACGCCCGGGCCCAGGCGATGTTGGCCTGCTCGTCGAAGCGGGCCTTGAGCTCGACCAGGGCGGCCACCTGCTTGCCGCGCTCGGCGGCTCGGATGAGCGCCTTGATGATGGGGCTGTCGCCCGAGGTCCGGTAGAGCGTCATCTTGATCGCCATCACCCGGGGGTCGGTGGAGGCCTGGCGGATGAACTCCTCGGTGGTGCTGGAGAACGACTCGTAGGGATGGTGGGCGAGCAGGTCGCCCTCGGCGATGACGGAGAAGAGGTCGGCCGCCTCCCCGGAGGCCCGCTCGAAGGCGGGAGGGGTGACGCCCGGCCACGGCCTGTCCTTGAGCTCGGGGCGGTCCACGCCGTATATGGCCCACAGTCCGGCCAGGTCTAGGGGGCCCTGGACCCGGTAGACGTCCTCGGCGCTCACCTCGATCTCCCGCATCAGCAGGTCCAGGACCTCGGGCGACACCTCGGCGTCGATCTCCAGCCGCACCGCCTCGCCGAAGCGGCGCCGGCGCAGCTCGATCTCCACCGCCGCCAGCAGGTCGTCGGCCTCCTCGTCCTCCTGGGGGGTGAGGTCGACGTTGCGGGTGACCCGGAAGGCGCACTGGTAGTCCACCTCGAGACCGGAGAACAGCGTGGGCAGGTGGGCGGCGATCACCTGCTCGAGGGGGACGAAGCCCGTCCCCGACGGGGTGGCGATGAAGCGGGGCAGCACCGGCGGGACCTTCACCCGGGCGAAGCGGCGGTCGCCGGAGTCGGGGTTCTGCACGAACACGGCCAGGTTGAGCGAGAGGTTGGAGATGTAGGGGAACGGATGGCCCGGGTCCACCGCCAGCGGGGTGAGCACGGGGAAGATCCGGTCGGCGAACACGTCGTCCAGGTACTGGCGGTCGTCCTCGGCGAGATCCCCCCAGTTGGAGATGGTGATGCCCTCCGCCGCCAGGCCCGGGCATATCTCCTCGCTGAACAGCCGGCTCTGGATCTCGACCAGCTCGGTGACCCGCTTGCGGATCTGCTCCAGCTGCTGGGTGGGCGTCCCCGTCCCCGGCCCCGGTCCCAGACCGGCCACCTGGCGGCTCTTGAGACCGGCCACCCGGACCTGGAAGAACTCGTCCAGGTTGGAGCTGAAGATGGCCATGAACTTGGCCCGCTCGAGAAGCGGCAGGTCCCCGTCCTCGGCCAGGGCCAGCACCCGGGCGTTGAAGTCGAGAAGGGACAGCTCGCGGTCGATGAAGCGGGCCGGGCGCCGGTCGGCGTCCCGCGGCCTGACCCCGGGGCGCCCCGGGGACCGGCCCGGCTCCTCCCAGTCGGCCTGGGCGGTGCTGCTCACCTGCGGCTCCGCGCCATCACCGCCACATGGGGCTCGGCCAGGGGCGCCGCCCCTTCCAGCTCGCACAGCAGGGCCGCTCCCAGGGCGCCGCCCCGGTCCTTGAGGTCCCCCGGCACCAGCGTCAGGGCTTCGCCCTGACCGCTCGGCATCTGGGCCAAGGCGGCGGTCCCGATGCGCTCCACGAACGTGGCCCCCAGGCGGTCGGCCAGTCCCCCGCCCACCACCACCAGGGGCACGTCGAGAATCACCGCCGCGCTGGCGATGGCTAGGCCGAGGGTCTCCACCGCCCGGTCCACCAGCATGCTGGCCACGCTGTCCTTGGCGGCCAGCGCCCGGGCGAACACGCTGGAGGTCATCCGCTTGGCCCGGGCCACCTCGACCAGGGCGGTGTCGGTGCCCCGGTCGGCCATCTGCCTCGCCCGGCGCTCCATGCCCGCCCGGCCGGCGTAGGCCTCGAGATGGCCCCGGCCCCCGCACCCGCACCGGCGACCGCCGGGGGAGACGACCATGTGGCCGATCTCACCGGCGAACCCGGTCGGGCCCCGCCGGATGCGCCCGTCGAGGAGGAGCGCCCCTCCCACCCCGGTGCCCACGAACAGGCCCAGCACGTCGGGCTGGCCCGCCGCCGCCCCCAGCCGGTGCTCGGCCAGGGTCCCCACGTTCACGTCGTTGTCGACCCAGACCGGGGTGCCGTCGAGGGCCTCGGACAGCACCGGGCCCAATGGGAACGGCTCCATCCAGCCGGGCAGGTTGGGGGCCCGGCGCACCTCGCCGGTGGAGAAGTCGACCGCCCCCGGCGCCCCGACCCCGACCGCGCTCAGCTCCGGCGGTCGCGCCAGCGCCCCCACCGTCGAGCAGATGGCGTCCACCACCGCCATGGGACCGCCTTTGACGGGGGTCTTGGCCTTGGCCTCGCCGACGATCTCGCCCCGGGAGTCGATGGCGACGGTGTAGATCTTGGTGCCTCCCAGGTCGACTCCCACGTTCACCGGGCTGGATGCAGCTGGAAGGCCTTGCACGTTTCCCACTCTGGCACCACCGCCACCAGGGTGAAAAGACGTCGCCGGCGGCCGGGGTGGCGGGGCCGGGTCGGCCGGAGGGTCAAACGGGGGAGCGGCGGATGAGCCGGGCCGGCAGCGGGGTCGGCAGCGGCCGGGGGTGGCCGTGGCGGCGCACGATGTAGCCCACCTCGGAGGCGAGCGCCTCCACCCGTTCGACCACGAAACCGGGCATCCAGGCGCACGTGTCGTGGCAGCGGACCAGCACCTCTTCGCCGGGTGAGACGGCGGCCACGGCGGTGGCGGCTGGAGTCACGGGGTCAGGATGACAGGGCCGGTTTACCTCCACGCTTCCTGCAGGCGAAGTCGAGATGAAGACTCGGCGTTCACCGACACCTATTTCCAGGACCTGCCGGTAAGCCGGCCGGTGGCCGGTAGCGGGTGGCCGGTTGGCCGCGGCCGGTGCCCAGGCGGGCGGCCGAGCGGGGTGCGAACCCCTAGCGCCGCCATGCGGTCCGGGACACCGCGGTCCGGGGCACTGCGGTCAGGGCTGGCCGACGGTGGCGGCGTGGGTGATCAGGAGCGAGTGGGGCGGGGCCAGGTCCACCCCGTCGGGCTTGTCCAGGTAGCCGGCCTGGCTGCCGGCGACGCCGGTGTGGCCGTACTGCCAGACGATGCGGTCGGTGCCTGGGTCGACCACCACCACCCGGTGGTTGTAGTCGTCGTTCATCAGGAAGTCCCCGTTGGGCAGCGGCTCGGCCAGCGACGGCTGGTTGAGCTGGGGGTCGCCGGCGACCGGCTGGTAGCGCCAGAGCAGGTGGCCGGTCGAGTCGAAGGTCTCGAGCACCCCGGGGTCGCTGTAGCTCACGGTGACGAACTCGCCGGGCTTCACTTCGTTGGTGTCCGACGGGTAGCTCACCCCGGGCGGATGGACCGAGCTGTAGACCGTGCCGTCCAGCCCGATCTCGTCGACCCAGTCGCCGTTGATCTCGGTCACGATGTAGTGGCCGTTGGCCATCGGGAAGGCCCCGTTGGGGCTGCCCCAGTGGGCCGGGGGGGCGTGGTAGCAGTCGTTGGTGCTGGTGCCGATGACCCGGGCCAGGGTGTGGGTGCCGGGGGCGATCAGCACGATGCGGCAGTTCTTTATGTCGGCGGAAAGGATGTAGCCGTCCGGCAGCATCAGGGCGTCGTCGGGGTTCCACAGCTGGTTCGGCCCCATTCCGTGCACGCCCGGGGTGCCGTAGCGGTAGACGATGCGGTGGGTGGCGATGTCGACCAGGGTGATGACGAAGTCGTCCTCCTGGGTGACGACGATCTGCTTCCCGTCCGGGGTGAAGAAGGCGTCGTCGGGGACAACGAAGGTCTGGCCGGATGCCAGGTCGCCCGGCCGGGGGAACTGCCAGAGGATCTCCCCTTTCGGGTCCACGATCACCAGCCGGTTGTTGGTGCGATCGGCGATGAGGACCGGGCCGGGCAGGACGGAGGGATCCGATCCGGGCTGCAGGCTGGGGGCGCTGAGCGGATGGGCCAGGGCGGCCAGGGTGGTCGACGTGGTGGTGGAGGAGCCGCCCGAGCCCGAGGAGCCGGACGGCGGCGGGGCCGGGCTGGATCCGCCCCCGCAGGCGGCGGCCACCAGGCCCAAGGCGAGGACCAGGACGAGCATGACCCGGGGACGGCGGCGACGACGGGCCGGGGGGGGTGAGGTTGGGACGGCGAGGGTTCGGTCGTGCATCGGCTTTTCCGGGGGAGCGGTCACGCCAGGCAGCGCAGGGGGGCGCCGCCGTTGAAGGCGATCATGTCGGCGAAGGCGGCGACGATATCCACCGGGGCGCCCCGCTCGTCGCCATCCAGCTCGGAGTAGGCCCGGTGCAGGTTCCCCACCAGCCGCTCGGCATCCAGCCACTCGGCGAACGGACCCAGGTCGGCCTGGCGGGCAGCCTCCAGCGGCGTGAGCCCGGCCGCCCGGGCGTCGATGGCCAGGTCGGAGACGAAGCGCAGGTAGGCCTCGACGCCGTCCAGGGCCGCCGGGCCGCACACCCCGCCGTGACCGGGGACGATGGTGGTGGGCTCCAGCTGGCGAAGGGTGGCGATGGTCTGCAGCGAGCCAGACACCGACCCCATCAGGACGAACGGGGTGCCCCCGTTGAACACCAGGTCTCCGCTGAAGAGGACACCCGCACCGGGTAGCCAGGCGACCACGTCGCCCACGGTGTGGGCCGGGGTGCCCAGGTGGATGAGTCGGACCTCCGTCTCGCCCGACCAAAGGGTCACCTGGTCGTGGAAGGTCAGGGTCGGCGGAGCGATCTCGAGCTCCCCCCACGGCACCGGACCGAAGACGGCGTCGAGCCCACCGATGCGCTGGTCCAGAACGCCCGATCGGGCGTCGGCGTGGGACACGATGGTGACGGGGCCGAACAGGCAGTTGCCGTTGGTGTGGTCGCCGTGGTGATGGGTGTTGACCAGCGTGCGCACCGGGGCGCCGGTCACCCGGGCGATGGCGTCGAGAAAGCCCCTGGTGCGCCGCTCGGTCGAGCAGGCGTCGACGGCGACCACCGAGTCGGCGCCCACCACGAAGCCGGTGTTGTTTATCCACCAGCTGCCGTCGGGCTGGACGTAGGCGAAGACGCCGTCGGCCACCTCCACCGTCGACGGCGGCGGCAGGCCGGCCTGGTCGGGGTGGCCGTGGCTGGTGGGGGCCGACACCGCGGTCACCGTAGCGGGCCGGCCGCCGGCGCCGGTGACCGGTCGGGCTTAGCCTGCGCTGGCATGCCGCCCCGCTCGAGCCCTCCCGCCATGGCCGGTCCCGACCGGTGAGGACCGGACGGGCCAGCATGCGCCGTCATGTGGTCATCCACCGCCCGGCGGCCGAGGTGTGGTCCCTGGTCGGCCGGCCCGACCGCATACACGAGTGGTTCCCCGGCATCACCTCGTGTCGGGTCGACGGCGAGGAGCGGGTCGTGGTCACCGGCGCCGGGGTGGCCATGGCCGAGCGGATCCTCACCGACGACCCCCTGCTGCGGCGGTTCCAATACCGCATCACGGCCCCGCTTTTCCGCGACCATCTCTCCACGCTCGACGTGATCGAGCTGGACGCCGGCAGCTGCATGGTGGTCTACGGCGTGGACGCCGAGCCGGCCCCGCTGGCCCTCGTCATCGCCGGCGCCGCCGGCGAGGCCCTGGCCAACCTGCGCCAGCTGATGGAGGGGGGTCTCTGATGGGGCGCAACATCCTCTTCGTGACCACCGACCAGCAGCGAGCCGACACCCTCGGCTGCTACGGCGGCCAGGTGGCCCGCACCCCGGTGGTGGACTCCCTGGCCGCCGCCGGGGTCCGCTACCAGCGGGCCGTGCCCCAGTCGGTGGTCTGCATGCCGTCCCGCTCGACCATGATCACCGGCCAGCACCCCAGCACCCACGGGGTGTGGATGAACGGGGTCCCCCTGCCCCCGGACGCCCCCTCGGTGGCCGAGGTGCTGCGCAGCGCCGGCTACCGCACCGCCCTGGTCGGCAAGGCGCACTTCGAGCCCTTCCTCGACCCGTTCCTGCGCTTCACCGAGAACTCCCTGTCCCGGACCGGCACCGCTCCGCCGGGCGGCAGCCACCGGGGCTTCGAGCACCTCGAGCTGGCCACCCACGGCGTGGTGGGGCCTCTGCACTACGCCCGCTGGCTCCGGTCCGAGCATCCCGAGGCCGTGCCGATGTTCTATCCGGTGTTGGACGCCGACCTGGGGGTGAACGACCTGGGCGGAGGCGACACCGGCGCCCCCCAGGTGAAGGTGAACCCGGTTCCACGGGGGTGGTACCACACCGACTGGGTCGCCGACCGCACCATCGCCTGGCTGGAGGGGCTCCCCGCCGACGCCGACTGGTTCTGCTGGATGAGCTTCCCCGATCCGCACCACCCCTGGGATCCGCCCCAGTCCGAGGTCGGCCGGATCGACTGGCGGGAGGTGCCCCTGCCCGCCGGCTTCCCCGGCGACCGGGCCGAACGGGAACGGATCATCGACGCCAAGCCTCGCCACTGGCGCCTCTGGTACGACGGGGCGCTGGTGTCCAACTACGAGGCACCGGCCCGCTGGGTGCCGGCCACCCTCACCGAGGACCAGGTGCGGGAGGTCAACGCCCGCAACGCGGTGGAGTGCGAGCTGATCGACGAGGCCCTCGGTCGGGTCCTCGCCGCCGTGGGCCGCCGGGGCTGGGAGGCCGACACCGACGTGTTCTTCACCACCGACCACGGAGAGCTGCAGGGCGACTTCGGCCTGCTGTTCAAGGGCCCCTACCACGTGGACGGCTTGATGCGCCTGCCCCTGATCTGGCGCCCGGCAGCCCCCACCGCCGCCGGTCCGACCGTGGTGACCACTCCCGTCGGGCTGGTCGATCTGGCGCCCACCTTCTGCGCCGTGGCCGGGGTGGCGGTACCTGAGTGGATGCAGGGCTCGCCCCTGCCCGCCGGGCCGGGCGGGGGGCCGGAGCGGGTTCTCACCGAGTGGGACAGCGAGCTGTTCGGCGTTGGGGTGCACCTGCGCACCGTCACCCGCGACGGTTGGGTGTGCACCGCCTACCGGCCTGGGACGGTGCACGACGGCAGCGAGGGCGAGCTCTACGCCCTCGACGAGGATCCCCTGCAGCGCGAGAACCGCTGGAGCGATCCGGCCCTGGCGGCTGTGCGCGCCGACCTGCTCGCCGACCTCTGGGACAGCCAGCCGCCGGTGCGCCGGCCCCGGCTCGAGGTGGAGGCGCCGGTATAGGCGGGCCCGAGGGCGGCGGGGAGCTGCGCTTCCGACCGGCGTCGCCGGCCGATGTCCGGGCCGTCCTGGGCCTGGTCGAGAGCTGCTACCGCGGTGATGTCAGCCGCCAGGGTTGGACGACGGAGGCCGACCTGCTCGAGGGCCCCCGCACCACCCTGGCCGAGGTGGAGACGATCGTCGCCAAGTCCGATTCGCTCGTGCTGTGCGCCGAGGCCGCTGAAGGGATTGTGGCCTGCTGCCAGCTGACGGCTCAGGGAGGCGGCACCGTCCACCTGGGCATGCTGTCGGTGCGACCCGACCTGCAGGCGCGGGGGATGGGCCGACGGCTGCTGGCCGAGGCCGAGGCGTGGGCCCGGACCCGCTTCGGTGGCCGCCGTGTGCGCATGACCGTCATCAGCCGGCGGTCGGAGCTGCTCGATTGGTACGCCCGCCGCGGATACCTCCCGACCGGCGAGGTGCTCCCCTTCCGCGCCGAGCCCACCGACCGCCTGCTCGCCGGGGACCTCGACTTCGTCGTGCTGGTCAAGGAACTGTCCCCGTCCCCAGCCCCTGATGAAGCGCCACCGGCTTGACCGGGCCAGGACGCGGAGCAACCGGGGCGCTGGACCCCGGTTGCTGTAGTCATTTTACCCCGTCACCGGGGTCTTGCCGCAAGGGCAATAACGGCCTCATACTCGCCCGGCCGCACCGGCGATCTTGGGGGGAACTTGGGACTGGTCGAGGAGATCCGCGCCGAACAGTCACACATCGACCGCGCTTACAACCGTCTCGACCAGCTGAGGGAGGGCTCGTCGGACCTGGCAGCCGAGTTGCTGGACCAGGGCCGGGGCGGCCTGGTCTCCGACCGGGTCGAGCGCGACGCCCGCGTCGAGCACGGCCTGCGCCGACGGGCCGCCCTGTCCATCGGAGACCGGGCCCTGTGCTTCGGGCGGCTCGACTACGAAGCTGGCGAGCGCCTGCATGTCGGCCGCCTCGGGGTGCTCGACGAGGAGGGGGAGCCCCTGGTCATCGACTGGCGCACGCCGGCGGCCGAGCCCTTCTACCGGGCCACCGCCGGCGACCGCCGGGGGGTCGAGCGCCGCCGCCACATCCGCATGAAGGGCCGCACCGTGGTCGGCCTCGACGACGAGACCCTGGTGAGCAGCGCTGGGGCCGGGTCCAGCTCCAACCTGTGCGGCGAGGGTGCGCTCATGGCGGCCCTGTCCTCGGCTCGGACCGGCCGCATGGGCGACATCGTCGCCACCATCCAGGGGGAGCAGGACACGGCCATCCGGGCCCCGCTGCGGGGGGTCCTGGTCGTGCAGGGCGGACCGGGCACAGGCAAGACGGCGGTGGCACTGCACCGGGCCGCCTACCTCCTCTACGCCCACCACTTCCCGCTGGCCAAACAGGGGGTGCTGGTGGTCGGGCCCAACCCGGTGTTCTGCCGCTACGTCGAGGACGTGCTCCCCGGCCTGGGCGAGACCGGCGTCCGGGTGACAACGACCGCCGCCCTGGCCCCGGGCTGGACGGTCAGGAGCACCGACCGGCCCGGCCCGGCGGCGCTCAAGGCCGACCTTGGCATGGTCGACGCGCTGTCGGCCGCCATCGCGTCCCACCAACGGGTCCTCGACAGTGACGCCCATGTCGGCTTCGGCATCCACCGACTGGCGGTGACGGTGGCCGACAGTCGGGCCATGGTCGACGCCGCCCGCCAGGCCGGCAGCCACAACGCCGGCCGCCCCCGGCTGGAGGCCGCCCTCCTGCGCCATCTGGTGACCGGGGCCCGCCGGGCGGCCCGCCGGGCGGCCCGGGCCGGGGTGGTGGCCGCCGACCACGCCCCGCCCGAGGCGTCCGAGATCCTCGAGACCCTGCGCCGCTCGCCCGAGGTGCGGGCGCTGGCCGCCCGCCTGTGGGCGCGGGTGGGCCCCGAGCAGGTGGTGAGCGAGGCGCTGGAGGCGGCCGGGCTGGCGCCCATCGATCCAGACCACCTGAGCGAGCACGACGTGGCCCTGCTGGACGAGGCGGAGGCGTTGCTGGGGCGGGCCCCGGCCCGGCGCCGCCGCCGACCGGCGGCCGTCCCCGCTCCCGACCCCACCATGGACCGGACCCTGTCGGCCATGGGGATGCTTCCCGAGTGCCCCGACTGTGACTTCGAGGTGACGCTGGTGGCCGGGGGTTTCCTGTGCGAGCAGTGCGGGCGGCGCTACCGCCCCACCGAACTGGTCAGCGAGGAGCATTTCCGGACCCTCACCGACGTGGTGGCTCGGGTCAGCCGGACCCAGGCCGCTCCGGAGGAGGACCGGGTCCAGGAGACCTTCGGGCACATCATCGTGGACGAGGCCCAGGACCTGACCCCGATGCAGTGGCGCATGCTTGCCCGGCGGGGGCCGACCGGCTCGATGACCATCGTCGGTGACCTCGGTCAGGCCAAGCATCCGTGGTCGAGCCGGGGCTGGCAGGCGGCGGCCGACATCGCCGCTCCCGGCCGGCCCACGACCGTGCTGGAGCTGACCGTCAACTACCGCACGCCGGCCGAGGTCATGGCCGCCGCCGCCCAGGTGCTGGCGGCCCACGACCCCGCCGCCCGCCCGCCCACCTCGGTGCGCCAGTCCGGCGACCGGCCGGTCCTCGCGCGCCTTCCCGATGCCCACCGCCAGGCGTTCGTGGCGGCGGTGGCCAGGGCCGAGGCCGACCGCGTGTCGCCGGGCAAGGTGGCGGTGGTGCACCCGGTGGGCTCGGTGGGGGCGCCCCAACCGGCGGCCCTCGACGACGACATAGTCGAGCTGGACGTGACCACGGCCAAGGGTCTCGAGTTCGACAGCGTGGTGGTGGTCGAGCCCGAGCGCCACAGCCTGCCCGAGCTGTACGTGGCCATGACCAGGACCACCAGACGATTGGTCCTCCTGACCGGAGGGGACCAGCTCCCCCCGCCGCTGGAGGGCTGGCTGGAGCCCCGGAGTTCACCCATTGTTGGCTTGACGTAGCGGCGGGGCGGGTCAGACTCAGGGGATGGCGGGGATGGCGGGGATGGCCGAGCTGTGTCGACCGAGGGCGTGAAGTCCACCCACGGCCTGGGCAACGGACCGGACCGGGCCGGGGTCATCGACGACATCGACCAGCAGGTGCTGCAGATATTCGCCCTGGTGCGGGAGGCCCTGGCCGGGGCCACCGAGGCCTTCCTGGCCACCGACCGCGACGCGGCCCGCAAGCTCGCCGCCCGCGACCGGCTCATCGACGGTCTGTACGAGGAAATGGACCGGGCGGTGGTCGACCTGCTGATGTCGCCCGCCGCCCTGGCTCCCGCCGATCGCAAGCGGCTCATCACCGTGCTGCGCATCCTCCCGGAGCTGGAGCGGAGCGGGGACCTGGCCGAGCACATCGCCCTGCAGGCCGGTCAGGGCCTGTCGAAGTGGCTCGGTCCCCGGGCCCGCGACCTGGTGGCCCAGATGGGGGCGGCCGGGGTGGAGATGTGGGAGATCGCCACCGACGCCTACTCGCGGAAGGAGCCCGGTGCCGCCGAGCGCCTGCGGGCCCGCGACGACGAGATCGACGACCTCCATGTCACCCTCACCGCCGAGCTGGCCGCCGGCGGAACCTCGATACCGGTCGCCATCGAGATGGGCCTGGTCGCCCGCTACTTCGAGCGCCTCGGCGACCACGCCGTCAATGTGGCCCGCCGCATCGAGGGTTCCTGAACCCCGGGGCTTCCCCCTCCAGCGCCCGCCCTGTGCCGGCCCGTGCCCCCGATCTGGCTCGCCGGGCGCGTCGCAGCCGGGGGCGCCCGGTCCCCGCCGGGGTGTTGGCCTGACTCAGGCGAGCGCCCGGCGCGCGATCCTGGTCGCCGTGCCGGTCGCCTACCACCTCGTGGTGACCGGCCGGGTGCAGGGCATCGGCTACCGCGAGAGCTGCCGTCACCAGGCGGGGATGCTGGGCGTCGCCGGCTGGGTGCGCAACTGTCCTGACGGCAGCGTGGAGGCCCATCTCGAGGGCGAGCCCGACGCGGTGGAGGCCCTCGTGCGCTGGTGCCGCAGCGGGCCACGGTGGGCCGAGGTCAGGGGCTGCACAACGACCCCGGCCGACGTGGAGGGCCTGGCCGGCTTCAGAGTGCGCTGAGCGGCCCGCTCCATCGGCCGCCGGTCAGAACATGGCGATGGGGTTGACCGGCGACGCCGTCCCCCGCCAGAGGACCAGGGGAGCCACCGTCAGGAGGAATGACCACCGCTGCTCCTCGCTGCAGGCGACCGCCAGCGCCTCCAGGTCGAGGTTGTCGAGGAGGTGCACCCCCATGGTGGGTATCGCCACCGAGTGGATCGGCAGGCGGATCTCCGGCACCCTCGAGGGGACCACGTCGGAGACGCCATCGCTGCCGAGCACGGCCACCTCCCGCCGGTGGAGCCACGCCAGACAGGACGCGTCGAGGCCGGCCAGGGCCTGGTGCGGATCCCAGGGCCCGTGGGTGGCCCGCCACGGCCACCGGCCGGTGCGCACGAGCAGCACGTCGCCGCAACCGACCTCCAACCCGGCCCGGCTCGATGCCTCCTCGAGGTCCTCGGGGAAGATCGGCTCGCCCGGCGCGAGCGCCTCAACGTCCCGCAGGCGGGGGATGTCGAGCAGCACTCCCCTGCCCACCACCCCGGAGGCGAGGTGGTGGATGCCGAGCTGCAGGGCGCCGTGGGCGGTGACCGCCGTGGACGGGTAGCCGTTGTAGAGCTGGTCGTCGCGGAAGATGTGGCACAGGGCGTCGATGTGGCTGGTGGCGTAGCCGTGGGGGGCTATGGCGAAGTAGTCCGCCCCCCCGCCCTCGGTCGCCGTTCCGATCATGTGGTGGGCCACCGGGGTCGGGTTGTCCACCGCTGGCTGGGTCGGCAGCGAGCGGGCGCAGGACACCGTGCGGCCCGAACGGACCCCGGCCGCCGCCGCCGCCCGCATGGCGGGCGTTATGAAGTTGAGGGCGCCCAGCTGGTCGTCGTCGCCCCAGCGACCCCAGTTGGAGAGCTCGGTGTGCAGGGCGCGGACTTCGTCGGTGGTCATGGGTGGCCGGGCCATGGCCGGAGCCTAAGAGAGAAGGCGTCGGCAGAGGAGCACGGGCGAGCCCGGCGCGGGCGCCGGCGCTGTCGGTACCCTCAGCTCTCATCGACCCGCCCCGTGCAGACCAGCACGATCCGACGATCATGGCCTCGACGTCGGCAGTGCACCCAGCCGGGCTGCTGCGCTCCTGGGCCGCCCTCGGCGCCGTCGTCCTGACGGGAGGGCTGTCGGTGTGGGCAGTCGGCTACTACGCCGTGCAGGCCGTCAGCTTTGAGCCCACCGACGGTGCGAGGTGGCGGCAGTGGGAGGCAGCGCCGGTGGCGACGGCAGGACTGGCCGGCCTGGGCCTGACGGCGGCCGCCCTGATGGAGTGGCTGCTGCTCCGGCGCCGGCACCCCCGACTGGGCGTGGCCCTGGCGGCGGCCGCCCTGGCGTCGACGGTCGTGGCCCTGGTCGTGGCGGCGCGGGTCGACAGCGGTCGTCACCGACCGGTGGCCGGAGAGCGGGCCATCGTGGCCGGCCTCGCCCTTCCCGCCAGTTGGGGCGCCAGTCGGTACACCGTCGTTCCGGAGACACCACCGCAGATCGAGCCCGGGCCGCCCCGGGTGGCCCGCGCACTGACGAGCGCTACGGCGCCGCTGGAGGTCTGTGACCAGCTCAACGTCGCCGTCCGGCGCTGGGGCGCCTCGGTCCTGTCGTCATCGTTCACCGCAGCCGAGGCCCGCCCATCAGCACCGGTGTGCTATCTGGTCGGCTCCACAGCCCAAGGGTGGTCGTATGACGCCGAGGTGCGCAACGATCCGGCCTCGGGAGCGACCACGATCACGGTGCAGGTCGGCCCTCCGGGCTGACTCGCGGGGACGCGCCCCCATGGTGGGAGACGACAGCGTCCGATGCGGCGGGGCGCTCCTGGGCAGCAATTCGCTGCGGCCTGCGGCCTGCGGCGGTCGGCTGTATTGCAGACCAGGTCCGCTTCTTGGCGTGGTGCAACAACCGGCGATGAGCTGAGCCAAGGCCGGCGCACAGCGTGCCGGGACCCAAGAATTCACGCATGAGCCACCTGGTGTTCTCTGTTCGGCCAAGTTGGCCAAAGGGGAGGGCCTTAGGTTGGGCACCGGCGTCCGCCTACTCGACCCTTAGAGGGGAGCATCATGTTGAAGGTCAAGCGCCCGACCGTCGTCGGGCTGGCTGCGATGTCAGCCGCGGCGTTGGGCATGCTTGTGGTCATGCCGGCCGGCGCCGGAGCGACCAGCCCGGGCGGCAAGAGGACCGACCACGTTCTCCTGATATCAGTCGACGGAATGCACCAGAGTGATCTTGACTGGTACGTCGCCAACCACCCGAGCTCGGCCCTCGCCAAGCTGACCCGCTCGGGTGCCGAGTACACCAACGCGGCGACGTCGAACCCGTCGGACTCGGATCCGGGCGGCACCGCCTTGATGACCGGCGGCAACCCAAAGTCGACCGGCATCTACTACGACGTCGAGTACAGCCACAACGTCGACGAGGCCGGTGCGAGTTGCACCCCCAACCAGCCGGCGACCGGCGGTGACGTAATTTACGACTCGCCCGACGATGCCCTTGCCAATGTCAACGACTTCATCAACCCGGCGAACGGCACCTTCCCGTCTTTCGATGAGAACGGCTCGATCTACAGCGGGCAGAATCACGTCGACGCGAACCCGGCCGCCATCATGAACCTGAAGAACGACGTCACCTCGTTCAACACCGGCACCTTCCCGGTCGACCCGGCAACCTGCAACAACATCCTTCCGTGGGACTACCTGGGCGACAACACGATCTTCCAGGTGATCCACGGCGCCGGACTCCGCACTGCGTGGTCGGACAAGCACGCCGTCTACATGTCCTTCAACGGCCCGGGGTCCAACGGCAAGAGCATCGACGACTACTTCGGGCCGGAGATCGACTCGCAGGCCGTCATGCCGAACGGCCAGCCGTACCCGCAGGACGACGACTGGGCCCACATCGACGCCGCCACCAAGCAGTACGACGGCTACAAGGTCCAGGCGATCCTGAACGAGATCAACGGCCTCGACCACTCGGGCAAGACCTCGGTCGGCACCCCGGCGATCTTCGGGATGAACTTCCAGACCCTGTCGGTCGCCGAGAAGATCCCGAGCGACGCCGCCACGCTGATCGGTCCCGACTCGAACGGTAACTACACGACGAGTGCCCCGCAACCGGGCGGCTACCAGCTGGTCAATGGCCAGCTCGTGCCCGGCCCGGTCGTCTCGAGCGCACTCGACTACGTGGACGCCCAGCTCGGCCGGATGGTCTCAGCAATCCACCAGGAGGGGCTCGCCAACTCGACGACGATCATCGTCACGGCCAAGCACGGCCAGTCGCCGATCGACCCCCGTCAGCTGGTCACGATCAAGGACGGCCCGATCGTCGACCAGATCAACAAGGACTGGGCGTCGACCCACGCCGGCGCCACCCTCATCGTCGCCGGCACCAACGACGACCTGTGGCAGTCGTACCTGTCCGACAGGTCGCAGGCGGCTGCCAACTTTGTCAAGGGGGAGCTGTGGGGCATGACCCTGACCGGCTACGACGTCAACAAGGCGCCCGTGCAGGTGCAGCACGCCGGCCTTGACAACATCTGGGCCGGCGCCGACGCCGCCAACTTCTTCGGCGTCGCCTTCGGCAGCGGCCACTACCCCGACGTGTTCGGTGAGGTGCAGCCAGGCGTCGTCTACACCGGGCCGGGCAAGAAGCTCGCCGAGCACGGCGGTATGAACGTCGACGACCGGCACGTGCTGATGGTCGTGAACGGTCCCGGCATCAAAGGCCAGGTCGTCTCGAGCGCGGTCGAGACGACCCAGGTGGCGCCGACGGTCCTGTCGTTGCTCGGTCTCGACCCGTCGGCCCTGGATGCCGTGCGCATCGAGGGGACACAGACCCTTCCGGGCATCTGAGGGTGGCGCAGTCGCAACGCCGCATGTGCCACTCGTCGGCTGACCCGTAGCTCGAGATGGAGGGCCGGGGCCGAATCGCCCCGGCCCTCCATCGCTACGTGAACGATCGGCTCGTTCAGTGCAGAATGTTCACAGCCCGCGAGATCACCACGGCGACCATGATGAGGGAGGCCAGGGACTGCAGCATCATGAGCAGCTTGGACCACGCCGTGAGCGGCAAGGTATCGGTCGGGCTGAAGGCGGTGGCATTCGTGAAGGACGTGTAGATGTAGTCGAGAAGGCTGGGTGCCCAACCCGGAGATGACCCCGGCACGGACATCTGCGGAAACAGAAAGTCGGGCCGGCGGTGCGCTGGCTCCTGCCGAGCGGCGGGACCGCCCCGGTCGAGCTCCCAGTACCAGAGCCCGAAGACGATGACGTTGGTCAGCCACACGGGAGCCGCCGCATAGACAAGCGAGCGACCCGAGGTCGAGGCGCTGTAGAGGAGAGCGTGGATGAGTTCGCTGAGCGAGACCACGTTGGCGATGGTGATTATCCCGATCAGGACCACACCGATCACGCGAAGGCGTGATTCCTCGGTCGAGATGCGTCCGGGGTTGGCGATCAGAAGGACCACGATCAGCGCCCCCTCCAGGGCGGGGATCAGGCCCCGGTTCCCGAGACCCCGTATGAGCCTGTCGGGCAGACTGAGCTGCAGTGCGGCGGCGCCCGTCACCGCCACCAGGGCTGCCCAGCGAGGCTCGCCGTGCGATGCGACGCCCCAGGAGGCCCCGTCGTCACGACTGTGGAGGGGCGCATCGGCCACGGGACCACGGTATCGAGGTCGCAGGGACCGGCCGCGGATGTGAGAACCGGGCGGAGAGCTGCCGTGGTCTCCGAGGTTTCGTGTGCCGGCCGGCCAGTTGGGCGCCCAGCAGGGGACCGAACCGCCCGGTCTGCCCGAGTTCTTCTAGTCAGTAGTAGACTTACACCGTGCCCTCCCCGAAGATTGACGCCGAGCTGGTCCTCCAGGGCCGCGCCCTGGGAGATCCCACCCGGCACCACATCTTCCGGTACATCGCCGACTCCGCCCGCCCCGTGGGGGTGGCCGAGCTCACGGCCGACGTGAAGCTCAACCACAACGCCGTTCGCCAGCATTTGGCTGTCCTCCGCGACGCCGGCCTGGTCCTCGAGGAGGTCGAGGAGCGCGACCGCCCCGGCCGCCCCCGGCTCCTGTACCGGATCGCGCCCGAGGTCGAGGGCAGCTGGGGCACCAGCGGACCCCTCGAGTTCCTGGCCCAGGCGCTGGCGGAGGTGATCTCCACGAGCTCCTCTCCCTACGAGGTCGGCCGCCGCCTCGGCCGGCAACGGGCCAGCGAGCTGGCTTCCGAGCTGGACGTGGCCGAGCCGGCCCAGGTTCTGGAGGACGAGATGTCGCGCCGGGGCTTTCGCGCCTCGGCCAAGGCCGGTGCTGCCAAGGTGGAGCTGGCCCTGCATCGCTGCCCGTTCGCCTCGGTGGCCGAGCGCAGCCCCGAGGTGGTCTGCGAGCTGCACCGCGGGCTCACCGACGGACTGTGCGAGGGGCTGGGGGTGCTGGAGATGACCGAGTTCACGCCCCGGCCCACCAAGCGGCAGGTGTGCCGGGTCGCCGCCCGGGTGGGACCGGCTGACGGCTCTCGCCCTCCTTGAAGCACGGCGTGACCCCGCCGCTCACCGCGGAATAGTTCTAGCAAATATTAGAAATAACTGCTAGACTCCTGCCAGGACAGGAGGCACGCATGAGCGTTCCTGAGTACGTACCGGTGGGTTTTGCCGACCGGGTGCGGCATTTGGAAGGCGAGGTCCCGCCCCTTCCGATCCGTCGGCTTCCCCGCAACCACCTCGGAGACGCGTCGAGCGGGTCCTTGGGCGGGCTCCAGGGGCGTCCCGCCCCCGACGCCGGCTACGCCATCAGCCTGGCCCGCCTCTTCGCCGGCCAGGTGGCCCTGGCGCCGGGGGAGGACGAGCGGGACGCCCTGGCCGCCGGTGCGGTGCTCGGCATGGCGCGGGCCGGGCACTTCTGTCGGGGTCCGGTCCTCCACGACGTGCGGGTAGGGCTCGAGCTGCTCGGATATCTGGGCGGAGCACCCGAGGACCTGGTGGTCTGGCGGAGGCGGGCGCTGCAGAGCATCCATCGGGACCGGTTCCTCCAGCTGCAGCTGCTGGGAGCCGATCCAAAGGTTCTTGAGATGGGCCCCGGGGAGGCGCTGTCACTTTTGGGGGACTGGCGGCGGCTGCTCCCGCCCTGGCTGCCCGGGGTAGGCCCGGCGCCCACCGACGTCGTGTCCCGCGGCCGCCTTGACTCCGTGGTGGAGTCCCTTCCGGCGGCCCGGGCGGCATGACCTACGGATACGGCGTGACTATCGTCGACGCGGGCCTGGTCGGCGCCCAGGCGGCGCTGGTCCGTTTGGCTTGAGCCGAGCAGACAGGGGGGGCCCAGTTGGAGGTCCAGGTCGGTCCGTCGGTCGTGACGATCCACTCCGACGACCAGGTCGTGGTGTGCGAGCCCGACTCGAGGATGTCGAGCACCGAGGAGCAGGGCTTCTTCGCCCGGGACACCCGGATGATCTCCGGGTACCGACTCAAGCTCGGGCGCGTCGCCCCGGTGTTGCTGAACAGCTCAGAGATCGAGCACTACTCGTCGCATTTCGAGTTCACCAATCCTCGCCTGGACACCGCAAACGGCCCGATCGAGGCCCAGTCCATGCGCCTTCGCCTGGATCGTACGGTCGGCGGTGGCGTGCACGAGGACTACGACATCACCAACTACAGCGGGCTTCCGGCGTCGGTGGAGCTCGAGGTCAGCTTCGAGTCCGACTTCGCCGACCTCTTCGACGTCAAGTCGGCCCGCCGGGTCCGGCGGGGGTCGCTCCAGTCGACGTGGGACGAGGCCACCGCCACCCTTCGGACGGCCTACCGGAACGGGTCCTTCCACCGGGCGATCGAGGTCCGGGCTGCCAACTCGGACTCGCCCACGGAGTTCGCCAACGGGGGGGTCTCCTGGCGGATCACGCTCGAGCCCGGCGGCTCCTGGCACACCTGCCTGCTCTGGACCGTCGATCTTGGTGACGCCGACAAGCTTCACGGTCCCGACCGGACCTGCCATGCAGTGCTCGGGCGGGAGACGGCCACGGACCGCACCCGCCGACGGTGGGCCCACGTCACGACATCGTTCTCGACCAGCGACCCCATCGTCACCGCCATCGCCCACCAGGCGGTCGAGGACCTTGCCAGCTTGCGGATCCACATCCATGACGACGCGGCCCGATCCTGGGGCGACGAGGACGGCGCTGGCCACGGCGACGACGACGGCGACGACGGACTCGACTACTGGGTGCCGGCCGCCGGCATCCCCTGGTTCGTCTCGCTGTTCGGACGCGATTCGTTGATCGTGTCGCTGCAGACACCCTGCCTGTCGAGTCGCTTCGCCCTGGGTGCCCTCCGGGCCCTGGGACGGTTGCAAGCCGACTCTTATGACGACGAGCGCGACATGCAGCCAGGCAAGATCGAACACGAGGTCCGCCACGGCGAGCTCGCATGCCTTCACCTCATACCTCACACCCCCTACTACGGGACCCACGAGGCGACGACGCTCTACGTCTGGGCGGCCGCCAAGACGTGGTGGTGGCACGGCGATCGGGCCGAGCTGGATGCCGTCCGCCCGCATGTGGAAAGGGCGCTGGCGTGGATCGACCGCGACGGTGACATCGACGGCGACGGCCTCCAGGAGTACCGGACCCGGGCTCGGACAGGCGGCTACTACAACCAGGGCTGGAAGGACTCGGGCGACGCGATCGTCGACGACCGGGGGGAGCTGGCGTCGCTTCCGATCGCCCTGTGCGAACACCAGGGTTACGTGGTGGCCGCCAAGCGGGCCTGGGCGGAGGTGCTCGAGCGCGTCTACGAGGACGCCGGCGAGGCCGGCAGGCTCCGGGCCGAGGCCGACCGCCTGGCGGACATGATCGAGGAGCGGTTCTGGTGGGACGAGGAAGGGACCTACTACCTCGGCCTCGACGGATCCAAGCGGCCCCTACGGTCGGTGGCATCCAACCCCGGCCACCTGTTGTGGTGCGGCGTCGTCGACGCCGGCCGGGCCCAGCGGACCGCCGAGCGGCTCCTGGCCGACGACATGTGGACGGGCTGGGGGATCCGGACCCTCTCGTCGCAGCACCCCTCCTACAACCCGTTCTCCTACCAGCTCGGATCGGTCTGGCCCCATGACAACGTCATCGCCGCCGCCGGCTTCCGCCGCTACGGGCTCGACGACCAGGCGGCCAGGGTGATCCGGGGGATCTTCGACGCCGCGGCGCGGTTCCGTTCGGCCCGCCTCCCCGAGCTCTTCGCCGGCCTGCAGCGTGGGCCCGGCAGCTTCCCGGTCCAGTACCTCGGGGCCAACGTGCCCCAGGCGTGGGCGGCCGGGGCGGTGATCCAGGCGGTGGACGTCCTGCTCGGCCTCGAGGCCGACGCGCCCGGAGGCAGGCTCACGTTGCGACCGGCGCTGCCGGATTGGCTGAGCGAGGTCGGCCTTACTGGTCTGGGAGTCGGTCCCGCGTCCGTCGACCTGATTGCGACCCGACAAGCCGACGGTTCGCACCGTCTGGAGGTGGGAGGCGCCGGGAGCCTCGAGGTGGCCCTGGCCCCCGGTTGCTGACCACTTCCTCCGGGGCCCGGTCTACCAACTCGCGGCGGCCCGCCCCCAGCGGCCTGGTCGGCTCGACCTTGGAGCCACCTCATCACGGCTTGCGAGCAAATGGGCCTGGTGGCAGGACCTGTGTGTAGAGCGGGCGACGAGAATCGAACTCGCGTTCTCAGCTTGGGAATCTGATCAGCGCCGAGTCCGACGGACCTGAGCGGACGCCTAGGGAGCAGAAGTCCAGGTCGGAGAGGGTGGGCGCACGGCCCCGGACCCCCCTGGAACTTGATGGATGTGCCATGGATGTGCCATCGGGCGGCATGGCGCTGTCGCTCCACCTGAGCAGCAGCGAGGCCGTTGAGCTCCAGGCTCGAGCGCATCGTGCCGGTCTCTCGGTCAGCGAGGCAGCGACGGCGATAGTCACGAGCCTCCTCGCGTCAGACCCGTGATTGAACTTGTCGTTGTGTCTATGCCGGCGGAAGCGCTCCGCCTGCTCGGTCGGACGGCGGAGCGCATCATGGCCCGCATAGACACCTCCGCCGCTAATTGATCAGCCTCCGGTCGACTCGACCTTTGCGATCGGACACATCGAGCGCAAGGATCGACAATACGTGCTCGCACTACTGGTCGCGTCAATGACCCCCTGCTCAGCCCACTGGCGTGTGCCAGCGTTCCGGCCGCCGGGTCACCACCGCCCCTACGACGGTCACGAGTGAGAGAACGGCGGTCGCGGCGCCGAGGGCAGCTACCGGCCCCGGCCCCAGGACGAGCAGGGCTCCCAACACGGCGCCACCGAACATCGTCGTCACCGCCAGGATGCGGCGCAGCATGGCCGGGTTGGCGCCGGCGCGGATGTCGGTGACCAGCCCGGTCAGGGTCAGCGTGAGCACCGTGGTGGTCAGATCAGGCACCGCAAGCGCCCGTACGACCGCATTCTGAGCGCCCAGCCCTATAGCCAACAAAGCGGCCGTGCTGTCTCTGACCCCGCTCGTGACCTGGTCGGCGACGGCCACCAGGACGAGTCCTCCGGCGACGAACGCCAGCTCGAACATAATGCCGGCCAATAGCAGGCGACCCCGGTCGACCCGGTAGCGCGCCACCAGCCGGCCGGAGGCGGCCGCGCCGACCAGGAACCCGGCCAGCGCCGACAGTGATGCCGCCAGGGAGAAGCCGGGAGCTCCGGCCACGGCGAAGCCGATGAAGACGACGTTGCCGGTCATATTGGCCACGAAGACCCGGCCCAGACTGAGGATGCTGACGGCGTCGACTAGGCCCGTCACCACCGTCAGGCCCAGCAGGAGGACCGGCAGCGGGCCGTGCCGGTCGTCGGCGAACAGGAGGCCCCGCCAGTCGGTGCGGGCCGGGTCCCGCTGTGGTGGGGATACCTCGCCCGTCATCAGGGCAGTCCGAGGGCTCTAGCCGGAGGCCGTGTACACGACGGCGAGGTCCTCGTCGGCGTGTCCGGCCTCGGCCGTCTGGCGCCAGCGGGGCAGCAGAGCCTCGATGAGGGGCAGGTCGATATGGACGGCACCGGCGGCGTCGGCCGCCAGCTGGGCGTCCTTGAGGGCGTGCTTGAGGGCGAAGGCAGGGGCGTAGTCGCCCGCCAGCATGGTCCGCGCCTTGAGCACGGCGTAGGGCGACCCGAGGGGGCTGGCCTCGAGGATGTCGACGACCGCGGCCGGGTCGAGGCCCAGTGCCCGGGCCAGGGCCAGGGTCTCGGCCGTCGCCTCGGTGAGGTCGACCAGCCAGTTGTTGAGCACGACCTTGGCCCGGGTGCCGGCGCCGGCGGGGCCGAGCCAGACGGTCCGGGATCCCAGGACGTCGAAGATCGGCTGGACATTCTGGCGAGCGACATCCGGCCCGCTGGCGAGGATCACCAGCTGGCCTTGCCGGGCCGGCCCTTCGCTCCCCGACACCGGTGCGTCGATGAACACGAGCCCCCGACCCCCGGCGACGGCCGCCAGCCGATCGGTCCACTCCAGGCCGATGGTGCCCATCTGGATCCAGGGGAAGCCGGCCGGGGCGGCGTCGAGGATGCCTTTCGGCCCGTCGAGCACGGACTCGACGGCCGCTCCGTCGGTGAGCATGGTGACGGCCACATCGGCCTGCCTGACGGCCTCGGCCGGGGTCGGCACCGACACTGCCCCTTCGGCGACCAACCGATCGGCCCGGCGGACGCTGCGGTTCCACACCCGGAGGGGGAACCCGGCACGGACGAGGTTGGTGGCCATGGGCAGGCCCATCCGGCCCAGGCCCAGGAAGGCGATGGTCGGCCGGGCGCTCATGTCATCGCCTCCGGTGCCGGGCCGCCGATCGGCTGGGCGGTGGCCATGATCCGCTCGATCTCCGCCCTGTCGGCGTCGTCGAGGCGGAGATCAAGTGCTCCGATGCTCTCGGCCAGGTGGTCGGGGTGGCGCGATCCGACGATGGCCACCTGGACCGCCGGGTGGCCGAGCACCCAGGCGAGGGCCAGCTGTCCCGCCGTGGCCCCGCGTCGGGCCGCCATCAGGGCCAGCGCATCGACGGCCGCCAGATTGGCCCGGAACCCCGCCCCGGTGAAGGCCGGGTGATGCGATCGCCAGTCGTCGTCAGGAAATGTCGTGGCGGCGGTCATGGTGCCGCCGAGCAGCCCGTGGGCGAGGGGGCCGTAGACCAGGACGCCGGTGTCGTGGTCCTGGGCGTAGGGCAGGAGGTCAGCCTCGATGTCGCGCCGGAACAGGTGGTAGGGGGGCTGGACGGTCTCGACGGCCAGGGCCCTGGAGAACTCGGCGATCTGATCGACCGAGTAGTTGGACACCCCTACGTGGCCGATCAGCCCCTCGTCGCGCAGCTCCCGCAGCGCCTCCGCCGTCTCGACCAGCGGGGTGGCGGGGTCGGGCCAGTGGACCTGGTAGAGGTCGATGTGGTCGGTGCGAAGCGCCTCCAGGCTCGACTCCACCCCTCGGCGGAGCCACTCCGGCGACGAGTCGCGCACTAGGCGCTCCCCGGCCATGCGCAGCCCGCCCTTTGTGGCCAGGACCACCCCTTCCCGGTTGTGGGCCAACTCGTCCGCCAGGGCCCTGCCGACAATCCCCTCGGCCCGGCCAAAGCCGTAGGCCTGGGCGGTGTCGAAGAAGTTGATCCCTGCGTCCCACGCCCGCTTGATGGCGGTGACGGCGGCGCCTTCGTCCACCGGCCCCCAGTCACCTCCG
>Ga0070739_10001845_pt1 | contig 30279 bp, 30 predicted proteins | sample Coa_R1_7_FD_66445 | JGI IMG/M metagenome (GOLD analysis project Ga0070739, IMG submission 66445) | Surface soil microbial communities from Centralia Pennsylvania, which are recovering from an underground coalmine fire - Coalmine... | ecosystem: Environmental > Terrestrial > Soil > Unclassified ...
GAAGCTGCGCTCCGGCCCCCGTATCGAGCGGAGGCGGTGCGGCGGGACGGCGCACAGTGGGCTGTCGGCGCGTCCCGGATCGTGCTGGCGGAGCTCCGCGACCTGCACGGCGACGACGTGGAGGTCGTCGCGACGCGCGACGGCCGAACGCTCCGGGTGGACGGGCGCCCCTCCTTCGGGTCGGCGCCCGGACTGGAGCGTCTCGGCGAGGCGCAGGGGAGCGAGTTCGTCGTGCGCGCGCGCCGGCTGCGCGACGATCTCTGGCAGGTCGAGGCGACCCCGCTCTGACCGGATCGGCGCAGACGACCGGCCCCTGACCAGGACGGGTGGCCGGAGGACGACCCGGTACCCTGTGCTCGATGTCCCCGGCGATGGGCTCGCTCGAGAAGGCACTTCGCTTCGGCGAGGGGCGCCGCCTGAAGCGGATCGCCGAGCAGGCCGCGTACATCGCCACGCTCGAGCCCGACTTCCGTTCGCTGAGCGACGCCGACCTGCTCGCGAAGACGGCCGAGTTCCGGCAGCGCCTCGAGAACGGCGAGCAGCTCGAGGAGCTCCTGTTCGAGGCGTTCGCGGCGGTGCGGGAGGCACGCTTGCGCGAGTCCGACCAGCGGATCTTCGACGTCCAGATGATGGGTGGAATCGTCCTCCACGAGGGCGACATCGCCGAGATGAAGACCGGCGAGGGAAAGACGTTCGTCGCCAGCCTCGCGCTCTACCTGAACGCGCTCACCGGCAAGGGCGTGCACCTCGTCACCGTGAACGACTACCTCGCGCAACGCGACGCCGAGTGGAACCGCGGCGTCTACGAACGGCTCGGGATGACGGTCGGCTACATCGAGAACATGATGCCGTTCGACCAACGCAGGCTCGCGTACGAAGCCGACATCACGCACGGTACGAACTCCGAGTTTGGGTTCGACTACCTGCGCGACAACATGGCCATCTCGCTCGAAGGGGTCGTGCAGCGCGGCCATCAGTACGCGATCGTCGACGAGGTCGACTCGATCCTCATCGACGAGGCGCGAACGCCGCTCATCATCTCCGGCGAGCCCACCACCGCCGCGAAGACGTACTACGACTTCGCGCGCATCGTCCGCGGCCTCGACGGCGTCCAGCAGAAGAACGTGAAGGTCGAGGACGAGCGGCTCGCGCAGGAGTACGACTACCTCTACGACGAGAAGCACAAGACGGTCGCGCCGACCGAGTCCGGGATCGAGAAGGTCGAGCGCGCGCTCCGGATCGACAACCTCTACCACCCCGCGAACGTGCAGCTCGTCAACCACCTCATCCAGGCGTTGAAGGCCGAGGCGCTCTACAAGAACGACGTCGACTACGTCGTTCAGGAGGGCGAGGTGAAGATCGTCGACGAGTTCACCGGCCGCATCATGGAGGGCCGCCGTTGGAGCGAGGGCCTGCACCAGGCCGTCGAGGCGAAGGAGGGCGTCGCGATCCAGGAGGAGCACCAGACGCTCGCGACGATCACGCTGCAGAACTACTTCCGTATCTACGAGAAGCTCGCCGGCATGACCGGCACCGCGAAGACCGAGGAGAAGGAGTTCGTCGAGATCTACGGGCTCGAGGTCGTCGAGATCCCGACCAACGTGCCGGTCACCCGCGAGGACAAGAACGACCTGATCTTCAAGACCAAGGAGGCGAAGTGGGGGGCAGTCGTCTCCGACATCAAGGAGCGGCACGAGCAGGGGCAGCCGGTGCTGGTCGGCACGATCGCGGTCGAGACGTCGGAGTACCTGAGCCAGCTTCTCGCGCGGCAGGGGATCCCCCACAACGTCCTGAACGCGAAGGAGCACGCGCGCGAGGCGGAGATCATCAAGGACGCGGGTCAGCTCGGGGCGGTCACGATCGCGACGAACATGGCCGGCCGCGGAGTCGACATCAAGCTCGGTGACGGCGTGCTCGAGGCAGGCGGCCTCTACGTGCTCGGCACGGAGCGTCACGAGGCGCGCCGCATCGACAACCAGCTCCGCGGCCGCTCGGGCCGCCAGGGAGACGCCGGCGAGACGCGCTTCTACCTCTCGGGGCAGGACGATCTCGTCCGCCTCTTCGCCGGCGACCGGATTCACAACATCATGGATCGCTTCAAGCTCCCCGACGACCAGCCGATGGAGGCGGGGATCCTGTCGCGGCAGATCGAGAACGCGCAGAAGAAGGTCGAGGAGCAGAACTTCGTCGCGAGGAAGAACGTCCTCAAGTACGACGACGTGATGAACACCCAGCGTCAGGTGATCTACGAGCAGCGTCGCCGGGTGCTCGAGGGCGCCGACCTGTCGGAGGAGATCCGCGACGAGTGGCTCCCCGAGGTGATCTCGAACGTCGTCGCCGCGTTCACCGCCGACGAGGTGCGCGACGAGTGGGACATCGACGGTCTGGTCTCGGCGATGGACACCGTCTACGCGACGGGCGTCTCGGCCGACGAGCTGCGCGGGCTCGACCGCGACGCGATCGAGCAGGAGTTCGTCGAGGACGCGCACGACGCGTACCGCGAGCGCGAGGAAGAGCTCGACGCGATCCAGCCGGGGCTGATGCGCGACCTCGAGCGCTACATCGTGCTGCAGGTCGTCGACGTCCGCTGGCGCGAGCACCTCGAGAACATGGACTACCTGCGCGAGGGCATCCACCTGCGCGGGATGGCGCAGAAGGACCCGCTGGTCGAGTACCGCAACGAGGGCCACGGCATGTTCCTCCAGCTGAACGCGGCGATTCGGGAGGAGGTCGTGACGCTGCTCTTCCACGCCGAGGTGACCGCCGAGACGGCGGCCGAGGAGCTGGAGCAGCAGTCGGGGAACGGCGACGGCCCGCTGACGTACGAGCACGCGTCGCTCGCGGGCGCCGACGCGATCCTGGCCGCGGGCGGGACGTCTGCGGTCGCGACCGCAGCGGTCGCGGGCGGCGGTGGCGTCGCGACCCCCGTCGCGCAGCGTCCGGTGGTGAAGAGCGAGGTCGAGAACATCGGCCGCAACGACCCTTGCTGGTGCGGGTCGGGCAAGAAGTACAAGAAGTGCCACGGCGCCTGAGCGCGAGCGCGCTCCCGCCGCGTCGCTGCGCCTGAAGACGCTTCCCGCCGCGTAGCTTCCGCCCGGCCGGGTAGGCTCACGCCGTGAGCACGGCCGACCGCCGTCTGCTCGCCCGGGAGGCGGCGCTTTCCACCGCCCTCGCAGCCTCGCTCTCTGCGCTCCTCCTGTGGGCGACACCGCCCGGCATCGACTGGGCCGCACACGCCTACCAGCGCACGTTCCTCGTCGAGCACGGCTTCGCGCTCTGGAACAACTTCTGGTACGCGGGCCGCTACTCGTTCGTCACGTACAGCCTCATCTACTACCCGCTCGCCGCGCTGCTCGGGATCCGCGTGCTCGCGCTCGCGTCGATCGCCACCGCCGCGCTCGCGTTCAGTCTGGTCGTGCTCCGCCAGTGGGGGCCGGCAGCGAAGCTGTCGAGCCGGAGCTTCGCCGTCCTCTGGGTCGGCATCGTCGGCTCCGCCGCGTTCCCGTTCGCACTCGCGATCGCCTTCGCGTTGCTCGCGCTCCAGGCGCTGCAATCCGACCGCCGCGGGCGCTTCGCGGTCGGCGCGCTCCTGACGCTGGCGGCGAGCCCGCTTGCCTTCCTGCTGCTCGCGGTCGTCGGTGCGGGCGCGTTGCTGTCGCGGCGGAGCCTGCGCAACGTCGGCATCCCGGTGGCGGCGGTCGTCGGCGGCGGGGCCTTCGAGCTGCTGCTGTATCGACTGTTCGGCGACGGCGGCCGCTTCCCGTTCCACCTGCAGCAGCTTCTGCCCGCGCTCGTCTTCTGCGGGCTCGGGCTCGCCGTCACACGCGGTGTCCCCGCGGCAAGGCCGCTGTACGGGCTCTTCTGGATCTACCTGGTGGTGCTCGTCACCGCGTACGTCGTCCCCTCGGGCGTCGGCTCGAACATCGACCGGATCCGCTACGTCGCGTTGCCGCTCGCGCTGATCGCGTGCACGCTGCGGCGCTGGCGCCCGCTGTGGCTCGTGCTGCCGGCGGTCATCCTCGCCGCGATCTGGAACACGACGCCGATCGCCTCGACGTTCGCGCGCACGACCTCCGACCCCGAGAGCGCCCGCTCGTACTGGCAGCCCGCGATCCGCTACCTGCACGCGCACCTGAGCCCCTCGTTTCGGGTCGAAGCGGTCGACACGGCCGAGCACTGGCCCGCGGCCTACCTCCCCGAGGCGGGCATCCCGATCGTCCGCGGCTGGTATCGCCAGAGCGACTTCCCGCAGAACGAGCTCCTCTACGACCAGCGGCTCGGCCCCGCCACGTACGAGCGGTGGCTGCGCGGGCTCGGCGTCCGGTTCGTGGTCCTGTCCGACGCCCAGCCCGACTACAGCTCGCGGCTGGAGACGAACCTGATCCGCAGCGGCCGCACCGACCTCGTGCCCGTCTTCCACTCGCGGCACGTGACCGTCTACCAGCTGCCGCACGCAACACCGATCGTGACCGGGCCCGCGCCGGCGAGCATCGTCTGGATGTGGCCGACGCGCGCCGTGCTCTCGGTACAGGAGCCCGGGAGCTACCGCGTCGCGCTGCGCTGGTCGCCGTACTGGCACACGTACCAGGGCTGCGTCGCCAAGGGCTCCGACGGGATGGTGCGCCTACGCGTCGCGCGCGCTGGCCTGGTCGACCTCTCCTTCGCGGTCAGCGTGCAGCGCGGCCTGGACGCGCTCGCCGGGATCAACCCGTCGAGCTCCTGCCACGCGTAGACCGTCGCTACCATCCCGCGCGTGGCGGAGAGCGACGAACCACTGAGCGCGCAGCTCGAGGAGCTCGGGGCCCAGCTCGACTGGGTCCGTGAGTACCTTTGACCCGGACCGGCTCGAACGTCGCCTCGCCGAGCTCGAAGCAGAGCTGAGCGCGCCCGGGCTCTGGGACGACCAGGCCCGCGCCGCCGCCGTGTCCGCCGAGCACGCGCGCGTGTCGCGGCGGCTCGAGGGCTACCGCACGCTGCGGCGCGAGTACGACGACGCGCGCGAGCTGGCGGCGATGGACGGCGGCGAGCTCGAGACGGAGATCGCCGCGGGGCTCGAGCCGCTGCGGCGCGAGCTCGCACGCCTGCAGGAGGCCGCGCTCTTCGACGGCGAGTATGACGCAGGCGACGCGGTCGTCACGCTGCAGTCCGGCACGGGCGGCACCGACGCGCAGGACTGGACGGAGATGATGCTGCGGATGTACGAGCGCTGGGCGGCGGCGCGCGGCTTCCGCGTCGAGCTGCTCGAGGCGAGCCCGGGGGAGGAGGCGGGCCTCAAGTCCGCGACGTTCACGGTGTCGGGCGAGAACGCGTACGGCGTGCTCAAGGCGGAGCGCGGCAAGCACCGGCTCGTGCGGCTGAGCCCGTTCGACCAGGCGCACCGGCGACACACGGCGTTCGGCACGGTGATCGTCGCGCCGCTTCTCCCCGACGGCTCGGACGTCGACGTCGACGAGGCCGACCTGAAGATCGACACGTACCGTGCGCAGGGCGCAGGCGGCCAGCACGTGAACAAGACCGACAGCGCCGTTCGGATCACGCATCTGCCGACGGGAATCGTCGTCCAGTGCCAGAACGAGCGCTCCCAGTCGGCGAACAAGCAGACCGCGATGCGCGTGCTTCGCTCGCGGCTCGTGGAGCGTGCCGAGGAGGAGCGCGAGGCCCTGCTGGCGAAGGAACGGGGTGGAGCGGCGGACACCGGCTTCGGCGGCGAGTCGATCCGCTCCTATGTCCTTCACCCCTACCAGCTGGTCAAGGATGCACGCACGGGACACGAGACCGGAAACGCCCAGGCGGTGCTCGACGGCGACCTCGATCCGTTCATCCGCGACTACCTGCTCGCGCACGCGGCCGGCAGGGCCTAGATGAGTGATTCCAAATCGACCGCGCGCCGGATGGTGGCCCGCGCACATCGCCGGATCGCCACCCTCGTCGGCGGCCCAGGCAACCAGCCTGCGCCGCCGACGAGTGTGCCACCCGGCTCGGCGCGGGTCATCCCCGCCATCACGGCCATTCGGAATCACTCATCCAGACAGGAAGTCGTCCCGAAGGTGAGCTACACTTCGGCGCACCGTTGCGCCAGGGGCTGCCTCGCTGAGGGGCCTCGAGGAATCCGTGCTGGAGCCTGAGATCACCACCACGCAAGCTGCCGCCGTGGTCGAGGTCCCGGTCGTCGAGACCCGCCCCACGGGCGCGTCGATGATCGTGTTCGAGTCGGTGACGAAGGTCTACGACCCCGACGTGATGGCGCTGCGCGACGTGACGTTCCACATCGAGAAGGGCGAGTTCGTCTTCGTCGTCGGCGCTTCCGGCTCCGGCAAGTCGACGCTCGTCCGACTCCTGCTCAAGGAGCTCGAGCCGACGAAGGGAAAGATCGTCGTCGGCGGCCGCGACCTCGCGCGGCTGAAGCGCTCGAAGGTGCCGATGCTGCGCCGCAACATCGGCTGCGTGTTCCAGGACTTCAAGCTGCTGCCGAACCGCACCGCCGCCGAGAACGTCGCCTATGCGCTCAAGGTGCAGGGCGAGAGCAGCTCGGCGATCCGGCGCAAGGTGCCGGAGGTGCTCGCGATGGTCGGCCTCTCGCACAAGATGGCCTCGCTGCCCGACGAGCTCTCCGGCGGCGAGCAGCAGCGCGTCTCGATCGCGCGCGCGTTCGTCAACCATCCGCCGCTCCTGGTCTGCGACGAGCCGACGGGAAACCTCGACCCCGATACGTCGGTCGGGATCATGCAGCTGCTCTACCGCATCAACCGCGCGGGCACCACGATCCTGATGGTCACCCACGACCGCGAGATGGTGGACAAGATGCGCAAGCGCGTGATCCAGCTCGAGGACGGACGGCTCGCGCGCGACGAGCGCCGCGGCGGCTACGAGTGAGCTTGCTCAGCGAAAGGCGGCCAGGGGCGTGAGCGGCAGGTTCAGGCTCCTCATCTCCGAGGCGTGGCGCTCGCTGGGCGCCAACATCTCGACGACGGTCGCGGCGACGCTCACCGTGCTGATCGGCATGTTCCTGCTCGGGCTGTTCATCGCGCTCGGAACGTGGACGCTGTCGTGGTCGAACCACGTGAAGAACGAGCTGGTCGTCAAGGTGAACTTCAAGCAGAGCGCAACGCCCGCCCAGGAGAACGCGCTCGCGCGCAAGCTGAACCAGAGCTCGCTGGTGAAGCCCGACGGCGTGAAGTTCGTCTCGAAGCAGCAGGGCTGGGAGTACATGAAGAAGCACTACCCGCAGATGGCCGAGAACGTGCCGTCGAACCCGCTCGGCGACCGACTCGACGTGACGCCGGTCAGGGCCGAGGAGGTCGACGCGCTCTACAACAGCATCGTCACGCCGACGAAGCCGCCCGGCGTCGACACGGTCACGGACGGCAAGCAGATCTCCCACCGCATCCTGCGCGTCGCGCACGCGATCGAGATCGTCTTCACCCTGGCGACGCTGGTGCTGATCGTGGCGTCGGTCCTGCTGATCTCGAACACGATCCGCCTCTCGATCTTCTCGCGCCGGCGCGAGATCGAGGTGATGAAGCTGGTCGGCGCGACCAACTGGTTCGTGCGAGGGCCGTTCATGCTCGAGGGGCTGCTCACCGGCATCGCGGGCGCGCTGCTCTCGATCTTCTTCCTGATCATCGGCAAGGCGGTCGCGCTGCCGGCGATCCTGCCGCACCTGTCGACCGACCCCGAGGTGCACGCCTGGCCGTTCCCGGTCGTCGCGCTGATCCTGCTCGCCATGGGCCTCGGCCTCGGCGCCGTCGGCTCCGGCGTGACGATCCGCCGCTTCCTGCGCGTCTGAGCGGCACCCTGGTCGTCGAGGTCGGCCGGCGCGGCCGGCTGCTCACCGGCGAGCCGTACTTCACGCCCGGTGTGCCGCTGGTGCTGGAGGCGAAGGGCGCCGGCGACCTCGAGCCGGGTGACCTGGCGGTCGTGCGGACGGGCCGGGGCCGCGCCCGCGTCGAGCGGATGCTCGGGCCGGCGGCGCGGATCGAGAACGTGCTCGAGGCGCTGCTCGTCGAGCGTGGCGCGCGGCAGCCGTTCGAGCCGCACGATCCTCCCGACCCGGACGTCGAGGGACGCGTCGATCTCCGCGACCTCGTCACCTACACGGTCGACCCGGAGACGGCCGAGGACTTCGACGACGCGCTCTCGTTCCGCCGCGAGACCGACGGCATCAGGGCATGGGTGCACATCGCCGACGTCTCGTTCTTCGTCGGCGCGGGCACGCCGCTCGACCACGGCGCGGCGCGGCGGGCGTTCTCGACCTACGTGCCGGGGGCGGTGGCGCCGATGCTGCCGCACGAGCTGGCAGACGATCTCTGCTCGCTGCGCCCGCATCAGGACCGGCTTTGCGTCACCGTCGAGCTGCCCCCGACCGGCGAGCCGAGCTTCTATCGCTCCGTGATCCGCTCCGATGCGCGGCTCAGCTACGGCGAGGCGGAGCGGCGCGAGGCGCCGGCGCCGGTGCTCGAGGCGCTCGAGCTGAACGAGCTCGTGGCGCAGCAGCTGCGTCGCAATCGGTTCGCCCGCGGTGCGCTGCAGGTGCAGACGCCTGAGGTGGCGTTCTCGTTCGACGGCGAGGGCGGCGTCGCGGACGCGTGGCTCGAGGGCGAGCCGTACGCGCACGTGCTCGTCGAGGAGCTGATGGTGCGGGCGAACGAGGCGGTCGGCTCGCTGCTCGCGTCGCGGCGGCGCGAGGCCCTCTACCGGGTGCACGAGCGGCCCGATCCGCAGGCTGTGCTGCTGCTCGTCTCGAAGCTCGCGGATCTGTCGGTGCCGACGCCGCCGGTGCCGGACCCGCTGTCGCCGCAGCAGGCGGCGGCGCTGGCGGGCGCGATCTCGGAGCGCGTCAGCGAGTACGCGCGGCAGTCGGGGCGGGGGCGGGAGGCGTTCCCGGCGCTCGTGCTGCGCGCGCTGAAGCAGGCCCGCTACGAGCCGCGCAACCTCGGCCACTCGGGGCTTGCGAGCACCGCGTACTGCCATTTCACCTCGCCGATCCGGCGCTACCCGGACCTCGTCGTGCACCGAGCACTGCTCCGCGAGCTCGGCCTGGCCGACGAGCCGCTCCCGCCCGACCTGCCCGAGCTGGGCGAGCACGTGTCGGAGCGTGAGCGCGAGGCGGCGCAGGTCGAGTACCTCGCGGACGAGATCTGCCTCGCCTGGCTGCTCGAGCGTCGGCTGTTCGAGCTGGGCTGGGACCACCGTTGGCCGGGCGAGATCGTCGGCCTGATCGGCTCGGGCCTGTTCGTCCGGTTCGGCGAGGTGTTCGAGGGCTTCCTGCCTGCGCGACGACTGCACGGGGAGTTCTTCGAGCTGAATCGGCTCGGGACCGCGCTCGTCGGGCGGACGACCGGCCGGAAGTACCGTCTCGGCGATCCGGTCGAGGTGCGGGTCGAGTCGATCGCGCGCAGCGAGGGTAAGGTCGAGCTGGCGCGGCCGTGACACGTCAGACGAGTCGCCGTTGCTGCGCCCAGCGCGACAGCTCGTGCCGCGACGTGAGCTGGAGCTTGCGGAGCACGCTCGACACGTGTGCCTCGACCGTCTTCACCGACAGGTGCAGTCGAGCTGCGATCTCCTTGTAGCGGTAGCCGCGCGCGATCAGCTGCAGCACCTCCCGCTCGCGCGGCGTGAGCTCGTCGAGCTCCGCGTCGCCTCCGACGCGTTCGCCTGCCCTGAAGGCGTCGAGCACGAACCCTGCGAGCCGCGGCGAGAAGACGGCGTCGCCGTCGGCGACGCGCTCGATCGCCTCCGCCAGCTCCGCGCTCGAGATGGTCTTCGTCACGTAGCCGCGGGCGCCGGCGCGGATCACGCCGATCACGTCCTCAGCGGCGTCCGACACCGAGAGCGCGAGGAACTTGACCGCGGGACGGTCCGGCGCGACGCCTGCGATCACGCCCTCGCCGCCGCCGTCGGGCAGGTGCACGTCGAGCAGCACGACCTCGGGATCGAGCTCGCGGATCAACGGCACCGCCTCCGCGACGCTCCCCGCCTCGCCGACCACCTCGACCGCGGCGCCGAGCTCGCCGCGGACGCCCGCGCGGAACAGCTCGTGGTCGTCGACCAGGACGACACGGCGCTTCACGACCGGCTCCCGGGCAGGGTCAGCTCGACCTCCGTGCCCGCGCCGGGCGCGGTGGTGATCGTCGCGGACCCGCCGGCGCGGTGCAGCCGGCCTTCGATCGAGTCGGCGATGCCGCGTCGGTCGGACGCGACGCCCGCGCGGTCGAAGCCGCGGCCGCGGTCGCGCACGAAGACGGCGACCGAGTCGGCGTCCGCCTCCGCGTAGACGGCGATCTCGGGCGCACCGGAGAACTTGGCTGCGTTCGTCATCGCCTCGCGCGCGGCGAGGACGAGCTGCGTCGTCGCGACGTCGAGGGGCGCGTCGCCCGCGCTCGCGAGCTCGATCGGCACGCCGTGCAGCTCTTCCACGTCCGCGGCCGCGTCGGCGAGCGCTGCCACGAGCGTCGCCGCCTCTCCGACGCCGCTGCCGTAGAGCCAGCGGCGAAGCTCGCGCTCCTGCCGCCGCGCGAGGCTCGCGACGCGTGCGGGGTCGTGCGCGTGCCGCTGCACGAGCGCGAGCGTCTGCAGCACCGAGTCGTGGATACGCGCGGCGACGTCGGCGCGCTCCTGCAGCCGGATCCGCTCCGCCCGCTCGGCCGTCAGCCGCCAGAGCCACGGGCCGACGACGAGCACGAGCGTTCCCGCGACCGCGCCGGGGGCGAGGAACGAGCCGCTTGCACCGCGGCGCCCGAGGAAGATCACGGCACCTGCGATCAGCAGCGCGACTCCGAGCAGCGGCAGCGACCCGCCGGGACGGAGCGAGCCGCCGCGGACGAGCACGACCGCGAGCCCGGCGAGGAGGAGCGTGGCCCCGAGCACGGCGGGGCCCGAGAGGCCGAGGGCGAAGAGGAGAGCCGCACCCGCGACCGCCACGAGCGCCGCGGCGGCCCACGCGCGGCGGCCGTCGGCATACACCCAGAGGGCGAGATAGAGGAGGACGCCGGCGCCGCCGGCGAGGGCGAGGATCGCGAAGACGAGTCGGACGAGGGTCGCGTCCACGCTCAGGCGCGCGGCGATGCCGCCGCAGACGCCGGCGAGGACGCGATCCTGTCCGCTGCGCTCGAACAGCAGCGCCGACAGCCGGTCAGCCCGCGCGGACGACATCCACCTGTCCCGCGCCGACGCGCGCGTCGATCGTCAGCCCCCCGGCCGTTCCGCTGCGGACGACGGCGTTGCGGCCGGACTGCTCCTGGTCGAAGACGTGCACGTCGCCGAGCTTCGCGTGCGCGTCGACCTGCACCGGAACCCCGGCCGGAACGACGACCTTCAGCTCGCCGACGCCGAGCCTCGCCTTCACGCGCACCGGCGTCGTCGTCGACAGGGAGGAGAGGTCGAGCCGCAGGTCGCCGACCCCGAGCCGGTAGGAAGGCGCGATCGCCGACGCGGTCGCCGGTGCGTACAGGCGGTCGCCGACGCCGTCGTTCAGGCTGACGTCGAACCACGAGAACGCCGCCACGACCGCCGCGACCACCGCGGCGAGGACGACCGCGACGAGGGCGGTGAGGAGGCGGAGGATCGTCCCGCGTCGCCGCTCGCTGCGGCTCGCCCACAGGACGGCCAGCCCGACGAGCAGGACGAGGATCCAACCGGCTCCGGCTGTCGGCCAGAGCGTCGCGCGCGAAAGCAGGACGAGGAGCGCGACCGCCGCGATCGCGAGACCGACGAGCGGCCACGGTCGCTCGCGCCGGTCGGCCAGCGCCTGCTCGGCGATCGACCGCTCCTTGCCCTCGTCGGGAATCACGAGCGCGGCGGCGAGGTAGACGAGCAGGCCCGTGCCGCCGAGCAGGGTGAGGACGACGAAGCCGATCCGGAAGAAGGCCGGGTTGATCTCGAAGTAGCGGCCCAGGCCGCCGCTGACGCCCGCAAGGATGCGGTCGGTCGAGCTCCGCTCCAGCCGGCGGATCGTCGGTGTGTGGGTGATGTGTTCGCTCATGCCTCCAGGGTGGCCGGCCGGCGTCGCGGCCGCCATCGGGAATCTCCCTGGTCCGACCCTAGACGGTTCCGGATGGCCGGTACCCTCGTGCGTTGCCATGGCGGAGCGCAAGGACGGGGGGCAGAAGACGATCGCCGAGAACCGGCGCGCCAGGCACGACTACCAGCTGCTCGAGCGCGTGGAGGCGGGCGTCGCGCTGACCGGGACGGAGGTGAAGTCGCTGCGCGAGGGGCGCGCGACGCTGGCGCAGAGCTGGGCGGACATCCGCGACGGCGAGGCGTGGCTCCACGGAGCCGAGATCGCCGTCTACGACCAGGGCAACCGCGCGAACCACGAGCCCACGCGTCCGCGCAAGCTGCTGCTCCACCGGCGCGAGATCGACTCGCTCTACGGGAAGGTGCGCGAGAAGGGGCTGACGCTCGTGCCCACCCGGCTCTATTTCAAGGACGGGCGGGTGAAGGTCGAGCTGGCGGTCGCCCGCGGCAAGGAGCAGCGCGACAAGCGCCGCGACCTCGCCGAGCGTGACGCGCAACGGCAGATCGAGCGCGCGATGAAGGCGCGGCGGCGAGGGTAGAAGACGGCACCGGTCCGCACTACGATCCGGGGGTCGCCGTCGACGAGAGGGGTGGGAATGGGAGGCAGGTGGCTGGTCGCGACGGTCGCGGCGTGCGCGGCGCTGCTCGGGACGGCGGCCGCGACGGCGGCTCCGCCCGCCGGCACGCCGGACGTCTCGACGATGACGCTGCAGGCCGGCGACTTCCCGGGCTCGTCCGCGTCCGGTCGAGCGTCGGCGGGATCCGGCCCGCTGGTCGGCGGCTACGAGCGCGAGATCACGCTGCGCCGCGCGTACGGCGCATCCCGTTATCGCTTGATCGACAGCGTCGCCTTCCTGACGACGAGCGTGACCGTCGGCGCCCACTTCTACGCACTGCTCGGGCACGAGTACTCGTCGCGGGCGGGGCGCGTGAAGCTGGTGAAGAGCTTCGTCAAGGACACGATGTTGAACGCGAAGTCGGTGTCGCTCGTCAAGCCGCGGGCGCTGGGCGTCAGCGACTCCTCGATGGAGATCGGCTTCCTCGTGAAGACGACGTCGTCGACGGTCAACGTGTCGGTGAGCCTGCTGCGAATCGACCGCGTCGTGCTCGTCGACGTCGCGATCGGCGACGGCTCGGCGGTCGCGCGCGGCGACGGCATGGCGCTCACGAAGCTTGCGGCGGCGCACATCGCGGCCGCGCTCGTGCCGATCGATGTCTCGCTCCCGGCGATCGCCGGTGCGGCGGTTCCGGGGCAGGCGCTCACCGCGTCGCCCGGCGGCTGGGGCGACACACCGACCGCGTACGCGTACCAGTGGCAGCGCTGCGACGCGTCCGGCGGCGGCTGTGTCGCCCTGGCCGGGGCCGTCGGGCCGACGTATCCGGTGACGGCGGCCGACGCCGGCTCGACACTGCGCGTGCAGGTGACTGCAACGAACCGCTTCGGCTCGGTCGCGGCCGAGAGCGCCGCCACGGAGGCTGTCGCCTGACGGGCTAGAATGCGCGCAAGGACATACGGGGGCGCCATGGCTTCGACGTGGTCGGTTCTCCGGATGAGCTGCAAGCCGAGGTCTCCGGTCGGCCTCGTAAAACAACCGGAACCAAACGCAAGTGCGGAGAACAATCTCGCACTCGCTGCCTAGTCTCAGGACTACGTAGCGTGTCGCCCCGAGCACGCCCGCGGCCCGGGAGCGGCATCAACGAGCGGGCTCGGCGCCGAAGGAGAGCCACTCGCCGGAGGCGCGACACCGAAGGAGGGCTAGCCTGGCGGTAGGTCGGTCGCGAACCGGCCGGCGGGCGAATCGCAATCGCGACCTACGCTTGTAGACGCTCTCCCCGGTGCGATCGCGGACGCGGGTTCGATTCCCGCCGCCTCCACTTTGCGCCGGCGCACCAGGCTGAGAGGATGCGGCCGTGCAGTTCTTCGAATCCTCCGACGGGGTTCGTCTCGCATACGACCTCACGGGGGACGGCCCGGCTCTGCTCCTCCACCTCGGGGCGGGCTGCGACTCGGGTCTCTGGGCCGCGGCCGGCTATCTCGAGCCGCTCGCGCAGTCGTACACATGCGTCCTGTTCGACCACCGCGGGCACGGCGAGAGCGACAAGCCGCGCGGCGCCGAGTCGTACCACATCGACCGGCTCACCTCAGACGTCGTGGAGCTGCTGGACCAGCTCGGGATCGAGTCCGCCGCGTTCTGGGGCTACTCCGCCGGGATCAGCCCTGGTGTCCGCCTCGCCGAGCTGCATCCAGAGCGCGTCTGGGCGATCGTCGCGAGCGGCTCCGTCGCACCGGGAGACACGCCCGAAGAGATGGCGGAGTGGGTAACCGAGATGTCCGCCGAGTTCCGCGAACACGGCTGGGACAAGCTCCTCGAGCGGTTCGACACCCAGGAGCCCGATCCGGTCCCGGAGTGGATGAAGGAACGGATCCGCGCCACCGACGCCGAACAGTTCGCCGACCTGATCGACTCGTATCCGTCGTGGAACGGCTGGGAAGAATGGGACGTCCTGGCCGCGCTCGACGCGCCGGTTCTCTTCGTCACGGGGGAGCTCGAGGACAAGGACGACCACGTGAGCGAGATCGTCAGGCGGATGCGCGCGGGCGAGCAGCTGCGGTTGAGCGGGCAGGGACATATCAACGCCTTCCTCGCGAGCGGCACGGTTCTCCGACGCGTGGAGCCGTTCCTCGCCCGGCACGCCCCGCGGCGCTAGACGAGCCAGAGCTCCGGGGCGGGGCGGTGGTTCGCCCAATGTCTGGTGCCGCCCATTTCCTCTTGCCATCCGCAGCTTCGTCTACTCGAGGCGCGCATAGATCGGCGAAATGTGCTTGTCGTCGCGACGATAGCCGTACGGCTCACCTGGAAAGGTCTCGTCGAGAACGACCGGATCGTCGATCTCGTCGACGAGGAAGAGATGGCCGTATGGCGAGTCACGGCTGCTGCCCGAGCCGCCCACCTGGTATGCCCTGAGCACGAGGTTCCCGGACGTTGCGTGGCGGCCGTAAACGGCGGGAACGACGACACGCGGATCGCTGTGGTAGCGGAAGCTCACGAGCCTGCGTTCGCGGATCGCAGCGACCCAGTCCACGCTGGGACTGTAGCCCCGCGTCGGGCCGCGTTCGGCGAGCGCTCGGCTCGACTCAGTTTTCGTAGCCCAGGGCCGGCGATCAGTGGAGACGATCTGCGGCACCATGTACGGCGATGCGCCTGCTCGCCCTGCCGCTCGCCGCCGTCTCGCTCCTCGCCTTCCATGCGACGTCGCGCCCGTTGTCGTCGCACCAGCGGGCGGCGGTCGTCTCCGCGCGCGAGTACCACGCCGGCTGTCCCGTCGCGCTGGCGGGCTTGCGCGTCCTGACGGTGACCTACTGGGGTTTCGACCGCCGCGTACACACGGGCCAGCTCGTCGTGAACGCACACGCGGTCGGGCCGCTCCGGGAGGTCTTCCGGCAGCTCTACGCGATGCGCTTCCCGATCCGCCACATGGCGTTCGCCGACGAGTACGGCCCGGTGCGAGGGCGCCCGGGCGACGGCGACATCACCGCGTCGTTCGAGTGCCGGCAGGCGGTGCCGTCACCCTGCACGGGCGGCTCGGGGACGGGCAGCTGGTCGGAGCACGCGTACGGCGAGGCGGTCGACCTCAACCCGGTCGAGAACCCGTACGTCGGATGCGGCATGACCCGCGACAAGACGGCGCTCAGCTACGTGAAGCGCACGCCGCTCCGCCGCGGCATGGTGACTCCCGCGGTGGTGCAGGCGTTCGCCTCGGTCGGCTGGGGGTGGGGCGGCTCCTGGTCCGGCTCGACCAAGGACTACATGCACTTCTCCGCCACCGGCCACTGACGCTAGAGCGAGCCGGAGAAGGTCACCCCGAGCAGAAGCAGCGACAGTCCCGAAGTGGCGAGCACCGTTGCGCCCGCGAGCACGTTGAATGCGCGCCCGTTCGCGTGCGAACCCATCAGCTCGCGATTCGAGGCAAGCCGCCAGACGAAGAACAGCGTCACCGGCAGTAGCACGCCGTTCACGACCTGCACCGCCACGAGCAGGCGGATCACCGGCAGTCCGGGGACGATCGCAACGAGCGAGCCGACCACGATCAGCGTCGTGATCACCCCGACGAACACCGGCGCCTCGCGGGCGCGGTGGGAGATGCCCTTCTCGAAGCCGAACGTCTCGGCGATCACGTAGGCGGCGGTCACCGGCAGGATCGCCGCGGCGAGCAGGCTCGCGCCGAGCAGGCCGACCGCGAACAGCACCTCCGCGAAACGGCCGGCGAACGGCTCGAGGGCCCGCGCGGCGTCGGCGGCGCTGTTGACCGTGCGGTCGCCGTGCACGAACAGCGTGGCGCCCGTCGCGATGATGATGAAGCTCGCGACGAGGTTCGCGAACAGCGATCCGGCCGCGACCTCGGCCCGCTCCGCCTGCAGCTCGTCCGGGCCGATACCTCGCTCGACCACCGCCGACTGCACGTAGAGCTGCATGAACGGCGTGATCGTCGTGCCCGCGGTGGCGATGAAGAGGAAGAGGTAGCCGGAGTTGAGCTGGACGTGCGGCGCGACGATCGCCTTTCCGACCGCGCCCCAGTGCGGCCGCGCGAGCACGGCGGCGACGGGGTAGGCGAAGAACGGGATCGTCATCAGCACGAAGATCCGCTCGGCGGCCTTGTAGGAGCCGCGCAGGAGCAGCAGCCACACTCCGACCGCGGCGATCGGGACCGACACCTGAAACGGCACACCGGCGAGATTCAGCGCGGCGCCGATCCCGACGAACTCCGAGATGCAGATGCCCAGGTTCGCGACGAGCACCGACGACGTCGCGAACAGCGACCAGCGGACGCCGTACTGCTCGCGGATCAGCTCGGCCAAGCCCTTGCCGGTGACGGCACCCATGCGCGCGGCCATCTCCTGCACCACGATCAGGGAGACGGTGATCAGCACCATCATCCAGAGCAGGTCGTAGCCGTACTTCGCTCCGACCGACGCGTACGTGGCGATCCCGCCCGCGTCGTTGCCTGCGTTGGCGGCGATCAACCCCGGACCGAGCACCGCCAGCACGGCGGCGACGCGCGTGGCGACGACGCTACGCGGACGGAGACGCCGGCGCGAGCGTTGCAGCCGGTCGCGGACGAGCGCCGATGCGGCGACGACTGAACGCACCGTCCGAGTCCATGGTCTGCAGGGTCGCCGTCATGGCGCGCGCAGTGTACGGGGACCGCGCACGTGATGTCCGGCCAGGCTACTCGTCGCCGAACAGCCCGAACTGCCTGCGCCAGCCCCTCGGCAGCACGAGCTCGAGCACGTCGTCCACCGTGATCACGCCGAGCAGCCGCTCCTCGTCGTCGACGACCGGGACGACGGTGAGGTCGTAGTCGGTGAGGATCCGCGCCACCTCCTCGAGGTCGGCGTCCGGTCGCACGCGCTGCGGCGGCTCTGCGATCTCGCCGACTGCGGCGTCGGGTTCGCTGCGCAGCAGGTCGACGAGCGCGATCGCGCCGTTCAGGCGCTTGTGCGTGTTCATGACGTACACCCACGCGAGTGCCTCCGCGGATGCCTGCGAACGGCGGATGCGGTCGAGCACCTCGGCCACCGTGGCCTGCGAGTAGACACAGACGAACTCGGGGCTCATCAGGCCGCCCGCGGTCGCCGGGTCGTAACCCAGCAGAGCGCGCACGCGCCGACGCTGCACCAGCGGCAGCAGCCTGACCACCTCGTCACGTCGCTCCTCCGGCAGCTCGGCGACGAGGTCCGCGGCGTCGTCCGACTCCATGCGCGCGAGCACCGCGGCCACCTCCGCGTCGCTGCGATCCTCGATGAACTCCAGCTGGTGCTGCGACTCCAGCTCCTCGAACACGTCGGCTTCGAGCTCAGGGTCCTCGCCGACGGCACCGAGGATCTCCTCGCCTTCGCGGTGAGACGCCTGCTCGACGAGGTCGGCGAGCTGCGCCGGATGCAGGCGCGCGAGCTTCGGATGCGGCACGCGCAGCCGCACGGTGGGAACATGGCCGGTGAACGGCTCGACGGACGCCCAGTCGAGGAACTCGCGCGCGCCGACGTTGCGGGCGAACGGTCGCGGCACCAGTCGGCGGAGCAATCCGCGCACACCCACGTCGACGCCGACCACGCGATACCAGCCCTCGAGCCGCGCGAGCTCGATCTCGTTCGAGCGGACGAGCCGCGCGCCGTCGACGTTGATCAGCTGCCGGTCGAGCACGTCCTTCTTCAGCAGCACCTCCTGCGGCCGCCGCTCGAACGGGCGCAGGTCGAGGCGGGGCGAGCTCAGCGTCACCCGCCCGTGCGCGATCTGATCGACCTCGTCGGCCGGGACGAACACCTGCCGCCCGGCGACGGACGCCAGCAGACCGGTGACGGGCGGGTATTCGTCCTGCCCGAGTCGCACGAGCAGGTCGTCGACCCTTCCGAGCCGCGAGCCGGAGCGGTCGATGAGCTCGCCGCCGACGACCAGCGAGAGGTGCAGCACCTGCGGTGCCGGCACGGCGGTGGCGTCCACGGCCGGAACGATACGCGCGTCCTCCGTAGGCGCTACCGTCCGCGATATGAGGATGATGCTCGCGTGCCTCGTCGTGCTCGCCGCCGGCGCGGCCGCGCCCGCCGCCGGCGCGGGCGAGACCGCCGCCTTCTGCACCGGCACCCAGCTGCAGGCGACGTTCGACGTCGTCCGCGGCAGCGCCGGGGCGGGCAACATCGTCTACGAGCTGCGGATCACCAACCGCTCGGCACGGGCGTGCGCGGTCACGGGGCTGCCGGCGGTGCGGCTGCTCGGGAAGCGCGGCCGCCCGTTGCCGACGCACGTCCGGGCGGCGTTCCCGGGCGCACTGACGGCAATCCTCCTGATGCTGACACCGGGTCAGTCCGCGCGTGCCTCGGCCCGCTTCTCGCCCGACGTACCGGGCGTCGGAGAGCCGACCGCCGGCCGGCGCTGCGAGCCGGTTGCGTACAGGCTGCGAGTGCTCGCCCGCGGCGGCGGCTCGACGCTCGCCGCAATCCGCCCGCCGACATCGGTCTGCGAGCACGGCACGCTGCAGTTCCGCGCCTACGGGCGCTGACAGCCCTCAGCGCCGCTTGCGCTTGCGGCCCGCACGGCCGCCGGGTGACGGCGAGCGAGCCTGCTGCTGCATCCGCTCGACGCGTCGCCGCGCCTGCCGGTTCGGCGCCGTCTCGCCCTGCGCCTCGGTCGCCTGCAGATAGGCCCGGCGCTCGGCGGGCGTCAGCCGGCTCATCGCCTTCTGCACCGCCTGCGGGTTCGGGTTCGCGGACACGGCGTTGATCTTCTTCATCGCGCTCGCGAGCTCCGGATTCTGGCGCTCCAGCGCTGCGGTGCTTACCTTGGTGAAGAAACGGCGCATGAAGCCGATCCGCGCCAGCCGCGCCACCACCGGCCGCAGGAGCGCGCCGTTCCGGTAGCGCCCGAGCACGACCAGCACCCCGAACAGGAGGAGCAGCGTGCCGACGAGGATCAGCGGCGCGAGGAACCACCACATCGCCGGCCGATCGTAGCGATCAGCGGCGCGCGACGAGGACTGCCGCGACGACCAGCGCCACGAGCAGCAGCGCGAGCGCCGCCGCGGCGACCGGCAGCAACGACGAGACCGGATCCGGCGCCGGCGGGGCGGCGTGGAGCTCGTCGGCCAGGTGGTTCACGCCCACGTACACGGGGCCAGCGTTCCCGGAGCCGGTGAGCCGGCCGTTCCCTCGCTGTAAGCAAAAGGTGAAACCGAAGGCGTCCGCCGCCGATACCGGTGTTATCGACACCGCCCCGGAGGGAAGCCCGTTCCCATGAGCCACGATCCGATCGCACTCCTGATCGAGCACGGCGAGGAGCACGGCTGCGTCCACATGACGGAGCTGTACGAGGCCGTCGGGCGTCTCGAGCTGGACGAGGACGAGGTCGAGGCGCTGCTCGAGCGTCTCGAGGCGCACGGCGTCGAGTTGACCGACGACTGCTCGCGCGCGATCGAGGAGGACGTTCCCTACACGAACCAGCAGCTCGCGGCGACGACGACCGACGCGCTGCAGATGTTCCTGAACGAGGCGGGCCGCTACAAGCTGCTCACCGCCGCCGAGGAGGTCGAGCTGGCGAAGCGGATCGAGCGCGGCGACAAGGAGGCGAAGGACCTGCTGATCAACTCGAACCTGCGGCTCGTCGTCTCGATCGCGAAGCGCTACCAGGGACACGGGCTGTCGCTGCTCGACCTGATCCAGGAGGGGATCATCGGCCTGATCCGCGCCGCCGAGAAATTCGACTGGCGGAAGGGCTTCAAGTTCTCCACCTACGCGACGTGGTGGATCCGTCAGGCGGTGCAGCGCGGCGTCGCGAACAAGTCCCGGACGATCAGGATCCCGGTGCACATCGTCGAGCGCGAGCAGAAGATCTCGCGCGCCGAACGTGAGCTGATGGCGAAGCTGGAGCGCATGCCCACCGACGAGGAGGTCGCGAAGCGGTCGAAGCTGCCGCTGAAGCAGGTGCGCGAGGTGCGGGCCGCCGCGCGTGCGGTCGCGTCGCTGGATCGGCCTGTCGGCGAGGACGACTCGGCCACCTACGGCGAGCTGTTCCCGAGTGCGGAGGCGCAGCCGGACGAGCAGGTGGAGGTCGAGCTGACCGAGCGGGCGCTCCATCGCGCGATTGCCGACCTGCCGGAGCGGGAGCAGGAGATCCTGAAGCTGCGCTACGGCCTGAACGGCGACCAGGATCCGAAGTCGCTCGAGGAGATCGGCCGCATCCTCGGCATCACCCGCGAGCGCGTGCGGCAGCTCGAGTCCGAGGCGTTGCGGCAGCTCGCGGAGCGACGCGAGATCGCGGCGCTCAAGGCCGCGTAGCGCCGGTTGCCGGCGGCGCGAGCCCGAGTTCCTGCGTGAGCGTGAAGAACGCGGCGGCGTACGGCGACCCTGCAGTCCGGTCCGCGAGCACGTCCCACTCGATCTGCTCGCGGAGCGCCCGCGCGATCTCGAGCGCCGGCTCGTAGTCGACGTGGTGCTCCCGTAGCGCGAGCAGCTTCGAGGCGAGGACGTCGGTCGCGCTCATCACGCGCACCGTGATCGCGTACACCTCGAGCTCGTCTGCGCGCTGCACGATCTCCGAGACGACGGCGGGGTCCTGTCCGTTCGGCGAGAAGATGAGGTCGATCATCGCGTCGTTCGAGTCGTAGACCTTGTACAGCCAGCCCTCGGGCGGACGCTCGCAGCGGAAGCCGGACTGGGCGAGTACCTCGAGCGCGTGCTCGGCCGCCTCGGGGGTGAGGACGAAATCGACGTCGTGATCTGTCTCGGGCCCACCGCGCGCGTAGACGGCGAGGCTGCCGGCGAGCGCGAACGGGATCTCGTGGTCGCGCAGCGCCGCCGCGGCGCGCTTCATGGCGTCGAGGAGGGCGCCGAAGGTGCCGTTCGAGCTCACGGGCGGTGCGTACCCGCGCATCGGTCGGACAATCCGCGGGTAGGAGCGACGCATGGGGAGGACGATCCGTGTCGCCGCGGCAGGCGACATCCATGCCGGCACCGGCGACGCCGACCGCGTGGGCGAGGCGTTCCGGCGCGCGGCCGGGCAGGCGGATCTGATCGTGCTCGCCGGCGACCTGACGCAGCACGGTCAGGTCGACGAGGTGTGCGTCGTCGCCGACGCGTGTCGTGAGCTCGAGGTCCCGATCGTGGCCGTGCTCGGCAACCACGACTGGCAATCCGACCGGCCGGGCGACCTCGTGCGCGCGCTCGCCGCGGCGGGCGTCGTCGTGCTCGAGCGGACGCACACGATCCTGCCGGTCTGCGGCGTCACGGTCGGCGTCGCCGGCGTGAAGGGGTTCGTCGGCGGGTTCGGGAACCAGTGGGCGAACTTCGGCGAGCCGCTCTTCCGGCAAGCGTACGCGGAGACGACGGCCGACGTGGAAGGGCTCGAGGCCGGACTGCGCGCGATCGAGACGTGTGCGGTGCGCATCGCGCTCCTGCACTATTCCCCGGTCGAGGCGACGCTCGCCGGCGAGCCGGAGCGGCTGTGGCTCGTGCTCGGGGCCGACCGTTTGGCGGGGCCGATCCGCGATCACCGACCCGACATCGTGCTTCACGGGCATGCGCATCACGGGTCGTTCGAGGGAGAGATCGACGGCGTGCCCGTCTACAACGTGGCGGTGCACGTCCTCGGCCGTGAGTTCTGGCTCTTCGGGCTCGCCGCCGAGCAGGGCGTGCACGAGCGGCCGCTCGCGGTCGAGGAGACGTGAGGCGTTCCGCCCGGGTTGCGAAGCGCCGCGCGGCCGGGCGCCGCGCTAGTCGTCGGAGCCGACGACCTTGCAGACCCAGCGGCGCGGGCGCGAGCGGTCGAGCTCGATGAAGAGCACCCGCTGCCACTGACCCAGGCAGAGCTCGCCGTCCGCGACCGGAACCGACTCGCCCGCCGAGCCGAGCAGCATCGACATGCAGTGGGCGTGCCCGTTGCCCACCTCCATGTCCTCGGGGCAGATGTTCTCGGTGCGGCGATCCCAGTCGTCGTGCGCGTAGTAGGTCTCGTGCGGGATCAGGCGGCGCAGGAGCGCGCCGAAGTCCTCGAACATCCCGCGCTCGTACTCGTTCACGCGGACACAACACGTCGTGTGCGGCGAGTAGATGCAGCAGATGCCGTCGAGGACGCCCGACTCCCGGACGATCTCCGCGACCTCGGCGGTGATGTCCGTGACGTGAAGGCCCCCCGCCGTCTGAAAGTGCCGCTCGGCCTGGAAGACCTTCATCGACGCGGGAGTCTAACGAGTAGCTTCGGCAAGGCGGCCGTTACTCTGAGCCGGTCGGGCCCGTAGCTCAGCGGTCAGAGCAGCGAACTCATAATTCGTTGGTCCCTGGTTCGAATCCAGGCGGGCCCTCTGCCGCGCCGCGCGCACGGGGCTTGGGGGCGGGCCTCGTGCGCGCGTCACAACGTTCTCTCTGGACACGAACACATGTTCGCAGTAGGCTCGGACGGTGCAGCTGAGGCTGGACGCGGCGGATCGCCTGGTGGAGCTCGTCGAGGAGCGGCGTGGGCCGGTCCCGGCGGAGGATGCTGCGCGGGCGGTGCTGAAGCTCGGCGCGCCGGTCGCGAGAGGGCTGGCTCGTTCGCTGCTCGCCGACGCGGTCGCGGCCGACGCGCGGCTGCGCTGGGCGGGGGATCTGATCGCGCTGGCCGGTGCTCCCGGCGAGGCGCTGCCGCTCGAGGAGGCGACGTACGTGGTCTTCGACCTGGAGACCACCGGGCTGCGGCCCGGGGTCGCGCGGCCGTGCGAGATCGGCGCCGTGCGCGTGCAGCGGCTCGAGCTGCGCGAGCGGTTCCAGACGCTCGCCAACCCGGGAGCCCGGCTGCAGCCGGCGGTCGCCGCGCTGACGAGACTCCGCGACGCGGACCTGCGACGCGCACCTCCCGTCGGCGCCGCCGTGAGCCGCTTCCTCGCCTTCGCCGGCGACGCGGTGCTGGTCGCGCACAACGCGCGTTTCGATCTCGCGTTCCTCGACGTCGAGACGATGCGGCTCACGGGGCGCCGTGTGGAGGCGACGACCGTCGACACCGTGGGCCTCGCCCGGCGGCTGCTCGGTCGCCAGCCCGCGAACCTCGCCGCGCTCGCACACCGCTTCGTGACGAGCGCGCGACCGTGCCACCGGGCGCTCCCCGACGCGGAGGCGACGGCGGAGATCCTGCTCTTCCTCGTCGGCCTGGCACAGGAGCGTGGGGCGCGTACGGTCGCCGATCTCGTCGAGCTGGCTGCCACGCGTCCACGCCGCGTGCACCGAAAGCGCAACCTCGCCTTCGGCGCGCCGCCCTGCCCCGGCGTCTACCTGTTCCGGGACGCGCACGAGCAGGTGCTCTACGTGGGGCGTGCACGCGACCTGCGGGCGCGGCTGCGCTCGTACTTCCGCTCCGACCGGCAGCGGCCCGCGGTCGAAGCCGCGCTCGGCGCGCTGCACCGCCTCGAGTGGCGCGAGACCGGCTCCGAGCTCGAGGCGGGCCTCGAGGAGCTGCGCCTGATTCGCGAGCTGCGGCCTCCGGCGAACGCGCGCTCCGCGCGGCCTGACCGCTACGTCTATCTCCGCCGACGCGGCGACACCGTCGTCTGCTCGACGCAGCCCGGCCCGCTGGGGCCGATCCGGAGCCGCAGGCGTGCGCAGCTTGCCGCCCGCGCGCTCCAGGGTGCCGAGTGGGAGCGGCCGCGGGACGCGCTTCCCCGGCTGCGCGCGAAGCTGCGCCGGCTCGCGCGCGAGCTGCGCTTCGAGGACGCGGCTCGGCTGCGCGACCGGATCGAGGCGCTGGAGCAGGTGATCGACGACCTGGCCGCGCTCGAACGCCTGCGCAGGCTCGAGCTGTGCCTCGTCGTGCCCGCGCGCGAGGGTGGCCGACGTGGCGTCTTCGTCGCCCGCGGGCGGATCGTCGCGATCCGGCCGCTGCCGGACGTCCCTCCGGCGCAGGTCCTGCAAACGCTCGAGGGGCGCGCGGGTCTCGTGGAGGTCGACCGCGCCGAGCCGTCGTACGCACCGGAAGCCGCCGACGAGCTTGCGCTGGTCGCGGCCGCCTTGCGGCGTCCGCCGCCCGAGCTCCAGGTGCTCGAACTGGGCGCCCGCGACCGCTCGCAGCGGTCGGCGTAGCTACGATTTCGCCGATGCACGAGATCGGCACGATGCGGGTCAAGAGCGGCCTCGCCGAGATGCTCAAGGGCGGCGTGATCATGGACGTCGTCGACGCCGAGCAGGCGAAGGTGGCGGAGGCCGCCGGCGCGTGCGCGGTGATGGCGCTCGAGCGCGTGCCCGCGGACATCCGGCGCGACGGCGGCGTCGCCCGCATGTCCGACCCGGACAAGATCCGCGAGATCCAGGAGGCCGTGACGATTCCGGTGATGGCGAAGTGCCGCATCGGCCACTTCGTCGAGGCGCAGGTCCTGCAGGCGCTGGAGATCGACTACATCGACGAGTCCGAGGTGCTGACGCCCGCCGACCTCGAGCACCACGTCGACAAGTGGCAGTTCACCGTTCCGTTCGTCTGCGGCTGCACGAACCTGGGCGAGGCGCTGCGGCGCGTGGCCGAGGGCGCGGCGATGATTCGCACGAAGGGCGAGGCGGGAACGGGCGACATCGTCAACGCGGTCACCCACATGCGCGCCGTCTTCGGCGGCATCCGCCGGCTGCAGTCGCTGCGTGCCGAGGAGCTGTACGCGGAGGCGAAGCAGCTGCAGGCGCCCTACGAGCTCGTGCGCTGGGTGGCGGAGAACGGGCGCCTGCCGGTCGTCACCTTTACCGCCGGCGGCATCGCGACACCGGCCGACGCCGCGCTCTGCATGCAGCTCGGCGCCGACGGCGTGTTCGTCGGCTCGGGCATCTTCAAGTCCGGCGACCCGGACAAGCGGGCGCGGGCGATCGTCGAGGCGACGACGCACTACCTCGACGCGGACGTCGTCGCGCGCGTCTCGGCCGGTCTCGGCGAGCCGATGGTCGGCATCTCGACGACCACGCTCGACCCCGCCGAGCTGCTCGAGCGGCGCGGCTGGTGATCTCCTCGAAACTGTTTCGTGGACATGTCCACGAAACAGTTTCCTAGCCGGTATACGCGCCGACGAAGACGAGAACCTGCGCGTTCTCCGGCGCGCTCGCGCCGCCGAGCGGCGACTGCTGGACGATCGTCCCCGCCTTCGTCCGCACCCCGACCGGGTAGCGGAGATAGATCAGCCGCAGGTTGGCGCCGTTGAGGGACGCGACGGCCTGGTGGAGCTGCTGACCGACGACGTTCGGGACCTGCTCGGACGGCTTGTTGCCGGGCCCGGTCGACAGGTTCACCTGCAGGTGCGCGTGGTAGGGCACGGTCGTCCCCGCCTGCTTCGCCTGCGCCTCCACGGTCCCCAGCGGGTCGTTCGAGGGGACGAACGCCAGGCTCGGAAGCACGCCGGCCGTGCCGAGCGCCTGCACGGCTGCAGCCTCCGTCCGGCCTGTCACGTCGGGGACGGTGGCGGTCTGCGGGTGCGGCGGCGGCGCTGCCGTCGTCGTCGTGCCGGAGGTGCTCGTCGCCGTCGAGGTGGAGGTCGAGGTCGACGCCGAGGTGGTGGTGCTCGCCGTGGTCGAGGCCGTGGTCGTCGAGGCCGAGGTGGTCGTCGCCGACGTGGTCGCCGGCCGTGCCGCCCCGCGCGCGACCGAGATGAGCACCTGGCTGCCCTTCGCGACCTGCGCGCCGGGCTTCGGCGACTCGGCGACGACTGCGCCCGCGGGCTTGCCCGGCGCCGCGACCGTGGTCTCTCGCGGATGGAGTCCCACGGAGCTCAGGGCCGACCGCGCTCGCGCCGCCTGGACACCCCGCAGGTCGGGCACCGGCACCATCCCCGCGGCACTGGTGCGGCTCGTGGTGGCCGCGGTGGTGGGCGGCGCCGCAGCGGTCGTCGGAGGCGGCGAGGACGAGGAGCCGTGGTTCCGCTCGACGACGAGGTAGGTGATCAGGAACCCGAGCCCGACGAGCGCGAGCGCGCCGATGCCGAGCAGCATGCCCGCGCCGATCCGCCGGTCGGGCGGGGGCTCCGGAGGCGGAGCCGGGACGTAGCTCTGCCGCGTCCGGACGAGCGTCGGGGACGTGGGTGGCTGCGGCCAGGTGTCGTCGTCGTGCGGAGGCGTGGCCACGCCCGCGTTGTTGCCGCAGGCACGCTTTCCGAATCGTGGGAACCCTCCTCGTCACCGGCGGCGCCGGCTATCTGGGCCGGGAGCTCGTCCGACGTGCCCCCTCGCGAGGATGGACGGTGTGCGCGACCTTCTTCTCTGCGCCCGCGCCGCTCGAGGCCGACTGGCGGCAGGTAGACGTCCGCGACGCACACGCCGTCGCGGCGGCCGTCGCGGGCGCGGACGCCGTGGTGCACACCGCGTACCGGCAGAACGAGGACGTGTGGAGCACGAACGCCGACGGCTCCGGCGAGGTGGCCGCGGCGGCACGCGGCCGCCGCCTCGTGCATCTCTCCACCGACCTCGTCTTCGACGGAGCCCGCGGCCGCTATCGCGAGGTGGACGCACCCGCGCCGCTGAACGAGTACGGCCGCTCGAAGGTGGAGGCCGAACGGCGCGTGCGCGAGGCGCACCCGGCCGCGACGATCGTGCGGACTTCCTTGCTCTACGGCGGCGTCGAGCCGGGGCCGCAGGAGCGTCTCGCGCGTGAGGGGACGCGCTTCTACGTCGACGAGATCCGCTCGCCCGTGCAGGTCGGCGACCTCGCCGACGCGATCCTCGAGCTGCTCGGGCTCGACGTCGCCGGTCCGCTTCATCTCGGGGGAGCCGACGACGTCTCGCGTTACGAGCTCGCGCTGCTGCTCGGCGCCGACCCGACGCGGATCGAGCGGGCGCACACGACACCCGACCGCCCGCGCGACGTCTCGCTCGACAGCTCTCGCGCCGCGTCGCTGCTGCGCACCCGGCTCCGCGGCGTGCGGGAAGTCCTCGGCGCCTCCTAGCGTTTCCCGAATGCGTGGACGTGCTCGAGGTCGCGCCCGGCCTGTGGCGCTGGACGGCGTTCCATCGTGAGTGGACGCAGGACGTCGGCTGCGTCTACGTCGAGACGCCGGGGTCGATCGTCCTGATCGACCCGCTCGTGCCGCCGGAGGGCGAGGAGCGATTCTGGGCCGCGCTCGACCGCGACGTCGAGCGGGCCGGTGACTGCGTCGACGTGCTGATCACCGTGTACTGGCACACGCGGAGCGCGACGCGGTTCGCGGAGCGCTACGGAGCGCGCGTGTGGGCGCACGCGAAGGCGGAGCGAACCGTCGGGAGGCGCGCGGGCGAAGTGTCGATCTTCGAGCCCGGCGACGCGCTGCCCGGCGGCGTGCAGGCGGTGCTCGGCCGCTGGAGCGAGGTCGTCTACTGGCTGCCGGAGCACCGCACCGTCGTCACCGGCGACGTCATTCTCGGCGCCGACGGAGGCGGCCTTCGCCTCTGTCCGGAGTCGTGGACGCCGAAGGCCGGCGGCCACGCCGCCTGGCGGCGGAACTTGCGCCCGCTGCTCGACCTTCCCGCCGAGCGCGTCCTGCCGTCGCACGGCGAGCCGGTGCTCGAGGACGGCGCAGCGGCGCTGCGGAGCCTGCTCGCCGCCGACTAGGTTCGCAGGCCGCCGCGCTCGTGGTGGGCGCGGAAGAAGTTCTCGCTGCCCGCGGTGGCCATCGCGGCGGACGCGCTGATCTCGAGGCAGAGCGCCGCCGCCGCGACGACCTGCGCGAAGCGGTAGACCTTCCCCGGGCCGGCGCAGCCGATCGAGGCGAGCCAGTCGCGCGCGCCCGGCAGCGTCGTGCCGCCGCCGACGGTGCCCACCTCGAGGCCGCCGAAGCGGATCGTCGCGTGCAGGCCGCCGTCGACGAGCCGAGCAGTGCCGTGCGCCATCGAGCTGGTGCCGACCATGCCGAGGTCCTGGCCGGTTGCGGCGAAGACGGCGGCTATCGCCGACGCGGGGGTGAAGGCGACGGACTGCATGCCGCTCGCGACGGCGCCGTGCGTCCCCGCCCAGGAGAGGGCGGCGAGATCGGCCGCCGTCGTGTGCAGCACGCGCGAGATCCGTTCGTCGGTGAGCAGCGCCTCGGCGATCACGCTCTTGCCGTGGCCGGTCTGGAAGAACTCGGCCGACGGCTTCTTGTCGCCGCCCATGTTCGCCTCGAGCAGGGACCGCTCCGGTTTGACCGGTGCGCGCTCGAGCACGTAACCCATGTTCAGCGCATAGCTGTTGCGCGTCATCATGTTCGCGCCGACGGCGTCGCCGGTCGTCCAGCGCCAGAGCACGTGGCACATCGGGCCGATGACGTGCGTCTTCACCTCGCGCAGCCGCGCGCGCCGCGAGAGCGACGGGTCGTCCGACGACTCGAGCCACGCGCGCATCGCGGGCAGCTCGTGCTCGATCCAGCGGGCGAGCGCGAGCGCCTCGGCGACGTCTGCGCAGACGAAGCACGACGCGCGCGTGATGCGGTCGGCGACGACGTGCGTGCGCACCGTGCCGGCAGCGAGCGAGCCGCGCGTCATCGACACCGTCAGCCCACCCTCGGTGTGCGCGAGCGGAACGTGCACGGTCTCGACGCCGCGCGATATCTCGGTCACCTCGCCGTCCTCGGAGAGCTCGAACGCGCCGAGCTCGACCTCGATCGGAACCGCGGAGACCGGGATCACCGCGACGCCGACCAGCGACTCGGCGGCGGCGGCGAACGGCTCGAGATCGACGGAGGTGACGACGCCGTCGTGGATCCCCATCGCCTCTCGGCGGGCAGCGATCGACGTCGCGTCGTTCCTCCGGGGCCAGCGCACCGGCTCAGCCTAGACTCGTCGTGTGACGGCCGTGCTGATGCGGGGCAAGCCGCTGGCCGAGCGCATCCGCGCGGAGGTCGCCGAGCAGGTGAAGGCGCTGGGCGCGGTGCGGATCGTCACCATCCTCGTCGGCGACGACCCGGCGTCGCAGATCTACATCCGCCTCAAGCATCAGGCGGCCGCGCAGGCGGGGATGGAGGCGGACGACGTGCGTATTCCGGCCGACGTGACGGAGGACGAGCTCGTGCGGCGCGTCGAGGAGCTGTCGGCGGACGACAACGTCGACGCGCTGCTCGTGCAGCTGCCGCTGCCCGAGCACGTCGACGAGGCGCGGGTGATCCGGGCGATCGTGCCGGCGAAGGACGTCGACGGTCTGCACCCGTTCAACGCCGGGCAGCTCTTCCTCGGTAGGCCGGGGCTGGTCGGGGCGACACCGGTCGGCATCCTCGCGCTGCTGCGCGAGCACGCGGTCGAGCTCGACGGCGCGCGGGCGGTCGTGGTCGGCCGCAGCGACATCGTCGGCAAGCCCATGGCACACCTGCTCCTGCAGGCGAACGCCACCGTCACCGTCTGCCACTCCCACACGCGCGACCTCGCCCGGCACACCCTGGACGCCGACGTGCTGGTGGTCGCCGCCGGGGTGCCCGCGCTCGTCTCGCCGGACATGGTCAAGGCCGGTGGGGTGGTCGTCGACGTCGGGATGAACCGCACCGAGGCGGGGCTCGTCGGGGACGTCGACGCCGGGGCGGCGGAGGTGGCGGCGGCGATCACGCCCGTGCCGGGCGGGGTGGGGCCGATGACCATCGCCTGCCTGCTCCAGAACGCCCTTCGCTGCGCCCGCTACCGCCGGGGCGATGAGTCGTATTTCGCTTGACAGAGTGGTAACGTACGCGCGCTTCCGTGCAAAGGAACCGGAGGCTTGTAGTCATCACAGTAAGGAGTAGGTCTTTTGGCTGAAGGTACGGTCAAGTGGTTCTCGAACGAGAAGGGCTATGGCTTCATCGAGCGTGGCA
>Ga0070739_10001851_pt1 | contig 30257 bp, 31 predicted proteins | sample Coa_R1_7_FD_66445 | JGI IMG/M metagenome (GOLD analysis project Ga0070739, IMG submission 66445) | Surface soil microbial communities from Centralia Pennsylvania, which are recovering from an underground coalmine fire - Coalmine... | ecosystem: Environmental > Terrestrial > Soil > Unclassified ...
GGTTCCGAGCGCGAGCTCTCGCAGCTCCGGGCCCAGTGGGACGAGGAGCTCGAGGCTGCTGCCCGCAGCTCCGACTTCCGCGAGCGGGCGCTTGCCTTTCGCGCGATCGGCATGTTCCGCTGGCGGGCGAAGGAGGAGCTGTTGCGGCGCGGCCTCGATGACGGAAGCCCCGCGGCGCGCGGCTCGGCGCTGCTCTCCCTCGAGCTCCTCTCGCGCGACCATCCGAGCACTGTCAACTCGGTGCGGCCGCTTCTGCACAAGCTGCTCTCGGACGAAGCCGAGAACTCCGCGGTGCGCCGGCTCGCGACCCTGGTGCTGAAGAACGGATCGGCGCAGCGCGACACGGTCGTCCTCCTCGAAGGGCTCGCGGCGGACGACCGCGCCGACGGCGAGCTGCGGCGGGCAGCCGGAACCGTCGTGCAGGGCCTGAAGCGGAAGGCTCAGGAGAAGCGCTAGCGCCTTAGCCGGCGCACGAGCTGCAGACGCGAGCGTGGATCTGGCGGCCGCAGGACGGGCAGACCCGACGCTTGCGACGCCGCTCGAGTGCGCTCTTCTGAAGGCCGGCCACGATCATGAGCCAGGCGGCCCCCAGGGTCGTGACCGCGGCGAATGCGATATGCGGAGCGAGGTGCATTGCTACTTCCCGGTTGCTGACTTCTTGCGGCGCGCATGCGGGTGCGCCTGGAAATACAACTCGCGCCGCCTGCGATCGGATACGTGGGTGTACAGCTCCGTCGTCGCGAGATCGGCATGGCCCAGCATCTCCTGCACCGCGCGCAGATCGGCACCTCCCTCGAGCAGGTGCGTCGCGAACGAATGGCGTAGGAGGTGCGGATGGATCCGCTCGCGCTCGAGGCCTGCCTTCTCCGCCAGGCGGCGGAGGATGAGGAATACGCCCGCGCGCGTCAGCGGGCCGCCGTGCGCGTTGAGGAACAGCTCCTGCCGGTGGCGCCGGTCGAGGTAGGGCCGGCCCCGCGACAGATAGCGGCGGACCGCGCCGGCGGCCTCGCGGCCGATCGGCACGACCCGCTCCTTGCTCCCTTTGCCGAGACAGCGGACGAGCCGGTTCTCGAGATCGACCGACTGCCGGTCCAGCGCGACCGCCTCGCTCACGCGCAGCCCGGCGCCGTAGAGGAGCTCGCCGAGGGCGCGGTCGCGGAGGTGTCTGGGAGTCGTTCCTGCGGCTGCATCGAGGATGCGCTCGACCTCGGCGGGAGAGAGCGTGCGCGGGAGGGTCCGCCGCCGTTTCGGCAGCTCCACGCTCGCCGCGGGGTTGTCGGCCCGCGCGCCGAGCAGCACCTGGTGGCGGAAGAAGGAACGCGCCGCGGCGAGCCGGCGCGCGATCGTCGTCGCCGCGAGGCCGTCGGCGCGGAGCTGGGCGACGTAGCCGGCGAGGTCGTCGGCGCTCGCCTCGGCAGCCGGCCGGCCGAGCCACGCCGTCAGGTGGGCGAGGTCGCGCCGGTACGCCTCCACCGTGCGAGGAGCGAGCCGCGCGGAAGCAAGGGCGAGGAAGCCCTCGACGGCCGCATCCGGCTGTTCGCGCTTCGCCACGCGCGTTGACTTCGGCCCGAGCCGCCTCACGCCTGCTCGAATGCCCGGGTGGAGCGCCGTCATGTCACGGTCTACGGGTTCGTACAGGGTGTCGGATTCCGCTTCGCCCTCGAGCGAGCGGCGCGGACACGCGGGGTGGCGGGCTGGGTGCGGAACCGTCCCGACGGAACGGTGGAGGCGGTCTTCGAGGGCGAGCCCGAGGACGTCGGGGCGCTCGTGGAGCTCTGCCGCAAGGGGCCGCGGGGCGCCGACGTCGAGCGCGTCGACGTTGCGGTGGAGTCACCTGAGGGCGTGCCCGGCTTCCGCGTCGAGAGCTGAGCCGTCCGCGCTGGCCCAGACGATTTCGCCGCGCGCGAGCTCCAGATCGTCGAGCTCCTCGCGTCGGAGGCGGGCCGTGAGGCGCTCGCCGCCGCCGTCCGCGAGGTCGACGCGCGCGTCGGCGCCGAGCACCGCGATCCGTTCGATCTCGACCTCCACGGCGCCGTCGCTCGGCCAGCGCCGCAGCACGACCTCGTGCGGGCGGACGAGGCGCGAGCCGAGCCGGACCGCGTCGCCGACGAAGCGCAGGACGAACTCCGACGCAGGCGTGTCGTAGAGGTCGGCCGGCGCGCCGACCTGCTCGAGCCGGCCGTGGTCGAGGACGGCGACGCGGTCGGCGACCTCCATCGCCTCCTCCTGGTCGTGGGTGACGAAGACCGTCGTCACGTGAACCTCCTCGTGCAGCCGGCGCAGCCAGTCGCGCAGCTCGGCCCGCACGCGGGCGTCGAGCGCGCCGAACGGCTCGTCGAGCAGGAGTACTCGCGGCTTCGCGGCCAGGGCCCGCGCGAGCGCCATCCGCTGCCGCTGGCCGCCCGAGAGGCGGGATGGATACCGGTCCGCGAAGCCCTGGAGCTGCACGAGCTCGAGCAGCTCGTCGACGCGGTCGCGAATCTCCTGCTTCGGGCGCTTGCGGATCCTGAGGGCGAAAGCGACGTTGTCTCGCACGGTCATGTGCTTGAACGCGGCGTAGTGCTGGAAGACGAAGCCGACGTCGCGCCGTTGCGGCGCGAGCCCGGTCGCATCCGCGCCGGAGAGGAGCACCTCGCCGGAGTCGGGACGCTCGAGGCCCGCGACGATGCGAAGCAGGGTGGACTTGCCCGACCCGCTCGGCCCGAGCACCGCGGTCAGCGAGTCCTGTGGGATCTCGAGCGAGACGTCGTCGAGGGCGACGAACGAGCCGAAGCGCTTGCTGACGTTGCGGATCTCGATGCTCATCAGAGGGCTCCCTCCCGGGGCCGGATCAGGGTCATGGCGACGAGCACCAGCACGGCGATCGTCGCGAGGACGAGGGACACGGCGAAGGCCCCCGAGGTCTGGAAGTTCTGCGTCAGCTCCTCGACGCGCGTGGTCGCCGTCTCCGTCTTGCCGATGATGTTTCCCGACACGACCGCGACGGCTCCGTACTCGCCGAGGCAGCGCGCGGTCGTGAGGACTACGCCGTAGATCACCGCCCAGCGGATGGAGGGGAGCGTGATCCGCCAGAAGCGCTGCCAGCGGGTCGCACCGAGCGTCGCCGCAGCCTGCTCCTGCTCGTCCCCGAGCTCGCGCAGCGTCGGTATCACCTCGCGGGCGACGAACGGGACGGAGACGAAGACGGTCGCGAGCACGATCGCCGGCAACGCGAAGAGGACCTGGAAGTCGTGGGCGAGGAACCAGCTGCCGAACCAGCCGGTGCGTCCATAGAGGAGATAGAGGCAAAGGCCGATCACGACGGGCGAAACGGCGAGAGGCAGGTCGATGAACGCGTTCAGGAGCCCCTTGCCGCGGAAGCGGCGCCGCACGACGGCCAGCCCGCAGAGCACGCCGAAGACGGTGTTCAGCGGGACGGCGATACCGGTCGCGATCAGCGTCACCTCGAACGCGTGGATCGTGGCGGGATCGGACAGCGTCTGCCACACCGGCTGGAGCCCGCTCTGGAACGTGCGGTAGAAGACCATCGCGAGGGGCGCAAGCAGGATCACTACGAGATAGCCGAGCGCGATCGCGCGCAAGCCGAGCCGGTTAAGCACGTTCGTGCCTCGTGGCGAAGAAGCGGAGCGCGCCGACCGCGAGCAGCAGTACGAAGGCGGCCCCGAGGAGGACGACCGCCACGGCCGCGGCGTAGGTCGGATAGCCGTTCTGGATCTGGTTGAAGATGAAGACCGACGCGACCTCGGTGTGGTACGGGAGGTTCCCCGAGATCACCACGATCGAGCCGATCTCGCCCAGCGCGCGCGCGAGCGCGAGGACGACTCCCGACAGGATCCCGGGCAGGAGATTCGGCAACACGATGCGCCGGAAGACGGCGAGCCGGCCGGCGCCGAGCGAACGCGCAGCCTCCTCCATCTCCACGTCGAGCTCGAGCAGAACGGGCTGTACCGTTCGCACGACGAACGGCAGTGTGACGAAGCAGAGCGCGAGCACGATCGCCGCGCGCGTGAAGGCCACGTGGACGCCGACCGGCGAGCGCGGGCCGTAGAGCGCGAGCAGCGTCAGGCCGGCGACGATCGTGGGCAGCGCGAAGGGGAGGTCGATCACCGCGTTGACGAGCGCCTTCCCACGGAAGTCGTCCCGCACGAGCACCCACGCGGTGATCGTCCCGAGCAGGGCGTTGATCAGCACGACGACGAAGGCAGCGCCGAACGTGAGCTTCAGCGCAGCGACGGCTTCGGGGCTCGAGACGATCTGCCAGAAGCCGTGCGCGCCTCCCTTCTTCGCCTCCCAGAGGAGCGCTGCGAGCGGGAGCACGACGACCACGACCAGGAACGTCGTGATGACGCCGAGGGACAGGCCTGTGCTGGCCCGGCCCTTCGCGCCCGCTCTGCGCAGCGCGGGCGCAACCGGCGTGGCGACGGTGCTAATGAGTCGGGCCTCCGACGGCGCGCTCGATTCCCACCATCCGTCCCGCGTTCGGGTCGAACCACACCCGGTTCGCCTTGAGCCAGCCGCCGAAGAGCCGGTCGCGGATGTTGAAGGTCGGGCCAGTGTCGTACTTCTTGCGCCAGGCTGCGAGGTTTGCCTTCTTCAGGATCGATCTGACGACGGGCCGGTAGCCGTTCTCGGCGAAGATCCGCTGCTGCTTCGGCGCGTGCGCGTACGAGATGAACGCCTTCGCCGCTGCCGGTGCCTTCTTCAGCGCCACCATCGGCAGCTCGATCAGCATCGTCGGCTTGGGGACGACGAGCGTTCCCTGCTTGCCGGCGGCGAAGGCGGCGTACGCCTCGCTCTCGTACGTGATGAGGACGTCGCCCTGGCCCGAGAAGAAGGTGTTCGCCGCATTCGAGCCGGACGAGTCCTGTGAGACGACGTGCTCGAAGAGCTTCGTCACGAACTGCACGGCCTTGTGGTCGTTCAGCCCCGCCTTCCGCATCGACCCGTAGGCGGCCAGCACGTTCCATTTCGCCGAGCCCGAGCTGAAGGGATCGGGCGTCACGACCTTCACCCCCGGCTTGACGAGGTCCTGCCAGCCGCGAATGTGCTTCGGATTGCCCGGCCGCACGACGAACGCCACGACCGAGTCGGCCGCAATGCCGCCGAACGGCGCCTTCGTCCACGTCTTCGACACGAGCCCGGCGTCGGCGAGGGTGTCGATGTCGAGCCCCGTTGAGAGGAACGCGATGTCGGCGGGCTGGCCGGCGACGATCGCGCGGGCCTGCGAGCCCGACGGGCCGTACGACTGCGTGAACGAAACTCCCCGGCCGGCGGACTGGTGCTGGAAACGCGTTATCAGCTGGCCCATCACGGCCTTCGGGGTCGAGTAGGCGACAAGGTTGAGCGTCGTCCCGGCCCGCCGGGCTTGCGCGGCGCCTGCGCAAGCGAGGAGGACGGCGAGGATCAGAGCGGAGAGGAGCAGTCGGCGCATCTGGGCGAAAACCCTTTCTCGAGATTACCTACCGTCTTAGTAGGTATTGGAGATACTGATTATTGCCATAAGCAAAGGCGCACCGCAAGTCGAGCGGTCAGACCCTGTGCACGAGGTCCGCGAGCGTGGTCTGCTCGAGCACGTCGCGCATGTGCGTGCGCAGCTCGAGCCAGACGTCGCGGAGGCCCGCCGCAGCGCCGTCGTACGCGAGCTCGTCCGGCCGCACGCCCCGGACCGTCGCGATCGGCCCCTCGAGCTCCCGGATGACCTCCGCGATCGAGATCTCCTCGGCCGGGCGCGCGAGCTGGTAACCGCCCACGGCGCCGCGCTGGCTCGCGACCAGACCGGCGCTGCGGAGCTGCGACAGGATGCTCTCGAGGAACTTCGGCGGGATGTGCTGGGCCGAGGCAAGCTGCTCGGCCGTCATCAGGCCGGGCGGCGCGGCCGCGAGCTCCGCCATCGCCCGCAGCGCGTAGTCGACCTTCGCCGAGACTCGCATGCCGGCATTCTGCGGGAGCGCTACGAGCGCGGATGCGAGCGGTCGTAGACGCGACGCAGGTGGCGCGGGTCGACATGGCTGTAGACCTGGGTCGTCGAGAGCGAGCTGTGGCCGAGCAGCTCCTGGATCGTGCGGAGGTCGGCGCCGCCCTCGAGAAGATGCGTGGCGAAGGCATGGCGCAGCCGATGGGGGTGAGGCGCGACCCGGCGCAGCGTGCTCGTATCGAGGCGCCGGCCGCGCGCGGAAAGGAAGAGCGCGTCGTTTGCGCCTCTCGCCAGCTCCGGCCGCGCCTCGCGTACGTAGCGCGCGAGCCAGAGCGCCGCTTCCTCGCCGAGCGGGACGACGCGCTCCTTGCCGCCCTTCGCGCGTCGTATGTGCACGAGCTCCTGCTCGAAGTCGACGTCGGCGAGGTCGAGGCCGACGGCCTCGGCGCTGCGCAAGCCGGCGGAGTAGACGAGCTCGACGAGCGCTCGGTTCCGCAGCGCCACCGGTCCCTCGCCCTCAAGCGCGTCGAGCGTCCGCTCGACCTCCACGGCTGCGGGCGCGTCGGGCAGGCGCCGGGCCCGCCGCGGGCCGAGAGGCACATCGGGGACGCGATCGGGGCCGAGCGCGTGCCTCAGGAACGCGCGGACGGCGGCGAGCTTGCGGCTGATCGTCGCCGGGGCGAGCTTCCGGCCGTGGCGCGCTCCGCCGAGCGAGGCGACGTAGTCGGCGAGGACGCGGACGTCGACCGCGTCGAGGCTCGTGCCGCGATCCTCGAGCCAGCGGCAGAACTCGCCGATGTCGCCGCCGTACGCACGTCGAGTGGCCTCGCTCAGCGCCGGCGAGGCGAGGAAGCGATCGGCTGCGGCGCGAGCGTCCACGGGGGACGGTTCGCCGGGCGTCGCTCCTTTCCCTTGCGCTAGCGTCAATTCCGTGATCGCGAAGCACGACGTGCTCGTCGTCGGAGCGGGCTGCGCAGGCATGCGCGCAGCGATCGAGGCCTTCGACGCGGGCGCGGACGTGGCGATGATCTCGAAGATCCACCCGACGCGCTCTCACTCCGGCGCCGCCGAGGGCGGCATCAACGCGGCGCTCGGAAACGCCTCCGAGGACGACCCCGAGACCCACGCCTTCGACACCGTCAAGGGCTCGGACTACCTCGGTGACCAGGACGCGATCGAGATCCTCTGCGACGAGGCGCCCGCCGACGTCTACCAGCTCGAGAACTGGGGCGCCGTCTTCTCGCGGACGGAGGACGGCCGCATTGCGCAGCGCCCGTTCGGGGCCGCCGGCGCGCCGCGGACGGCGTACGCAGCCGATATCACCGGCCACGTCCTCGTCCAGGTGCTGTGGGAGCAGGTCTGCAAGCGCGAGATCCTCACCTACGAGGAGTACTTCGCCTGGCAGCTGGTCGAGAACGACGGACGCTGCCAGGGCGTGGTCTGCTGGGACCTGCTCGACGGCGGGCTGAAGACGATCGGGGCAAAGACCGTGATTCTCGCCACCGGCGGCGCGGGCCGGCTCTACACCGGAACGACGAACGCGTACTCCTGCACCGGCGACGGCATGGCCCTCGCGCTGCGCGTGGGTCTGCCGCTCAAGGACATGGAGATGATGCAGTTCCATCCGACGACGCTGGCGCCGACGGGCGTGCTCATCACCGAGGGCTGCCGCGGAGAGGGCGCCTACCTCCTCAACAAGGACGGCGAGCGGTTTCTGACGCGCTACGCGCCGAACACGATGGAGCTCGCGTCGCGCGACGTCATCTCGCGCGCCGAGCAGATGGAGATCGACGCGGGGCGCGGCGTCGACGGCAACGTCCTCCTCGACCTCCGCCACCTCGGCGCCGAGCGGATCATCGAGCGGCTGCCCGGGTCGCGCGAGCTCGCGATGACCTTCCTCGGCGTCGATCCGATCTACGACCCGATCCCCGTGCGGCCCGGCGCCCACTACCACATGGGCGGGGTGGCGACCGACGTCTGGGGCCAGACCGAGCTGACCGGCCTCTACGCCGCCGGTGAGTGCGCGTGCGTCTCGGTGCACGGCGCCAACCGGCTCGGCGGGAACGCGCTGATGGAGACGATCACCTACGGCAAGCGCTCGGGCCGCCATGCGGCCGACTGGGCGCTCTCGCACACGACCGTCGAGGTGCCGGAGTCGGTCGAGCGCGACGCGGAGCGGGAGCTGAGCACGCTGCTCGACCGTTCGGACGGCGAGCGCCCCTGGGCCATCCGGGACGAGCTCGCCTCCACGATGCACGAGAACTTCGGCGTCTTCCGGCGCGAGCATCAGATGGTGCAACAGGGCGAGATCGTGGCCGGGCTGCGCGACCGCTACCAGCGGGTGCTCGTCGAGGACAAGGGAGAGGTCTTCAACAGCGACCTGACCGGGACGATCGAGCTCGGCTTCCTCCTCGACCTCGCCGAGTGCATGGTGGTGGCCGGGATCGAGCGCAAGGAGAGCCGCGGCGCTCACGCGCGCCCGGACGACTACCCCGAACGCGACGACGAAAAGTTCCTCAAACACACGTACGTCCGCCTCGTCGACGGGGCACCGGAGCTCTCCTGGGAGCCGGTGCGGATGACGAAGTGGGAGCCACAGGAGAGGAAGTACTGATGGACGTTTCCCTCAAGATCTGGCGCTACGACTCCTCGACGGGCGACCGCGCGCTCAAGGAGTACGAGATCGAGGCGCCGGAGTGGGCGACGCTCCTCGACTGCCTCGACATCGTCAAGGACAAGCACGACGGCTCGCTCGCCTTCCGCAAGAGCTGCAGGATGATGATCTGCGGCTCGTGCGGCATGCGGATGGACGGTGCGGCCGTGCTCGCGTGCAAGACGCGGATGTACGACATCGCGCAGTCGGGGCACGTCCCGGTCATCTCGGCGATGGGAAACCTCCCGATCCGCAAGGACCTCGTGGTGGACATGGACCCGTTCTGGGCGAAGTTCAACGCGATGAAGCCGTGGCTCCAGCCGGGGTACGAGCGGCCCGGGGACGGCCGCGAGTATCGGATCTCGCAGCAGCGGATGAACGTCATCCACAAGGAGGCGCTCTGCATCAACTGCGGCTGCTGCGTCTCGGAGTGCAACGCGATGGAGTCGGACCCCGAGTTCCTCGGCCCGCAGGCGCTGGCGAAGGGGATGCGGTTCGTCGGCGACCCGCGCGACGGCGCCACGGTCGAGCGGCTCGAGCGCTACAACCAGGAGCACGGCATCTGGGACTGCACGCGCTGCTATTTCTGCAACGAGCGGTGCCCGAAGGGGGTCGACCCGCGTGACGCGATCGCGAAGCTCGGCGCCGAGTCGATCCGCCTCGGGATCGACCGCGACATGGGAGCGAAGCACGCGAAGTGGTTCGTCCGCTCCGCCGAGACGACCGGCTGGCTGCGCGAGGAGGAGCTCATCCCGAAGACGCAGGGCTACGTCTCCGCGATCAAGCAGCTCAAGTTCGGCGCCAGCCTCGCGCGTCACGGCAAGGTCCGGCCGATTCCCATCCCGCACACGGCGAAGGACGTGAACGAGGCCCGGAACCTCCGCAAGCTCGTCCGCGAGCAGGACCGGCAGGGCGCGCTCGGGCATGTGCAGGGAGAGCACGCGCTCGCCGCGCTCGCGCACGGCAGTGCGGGCGAATCGCTCGAGGAGATCTACGCGCGGCCGGGCGCCGCCCCGCGCCCGTTCCTGCGCGAGCTGGAAACGCCGGCGGCGAAGCCGCGGACGTCCGGCGGGAAGACCCCGGCGCCTTCGGCGCCGGTGGGCGAGGGCTCGGCGCAGGGGCAGGGCTCGCTGACGCAGGCCGACGTAACACCCGGCAAGGAACCGACGAGGAAGCGAGGAGACGAGGCTTGAGCACCACCGAAGCGGCCACGAAGCGCGTGGCGTACTACAAGGGCTGTCTCGCGTCGCTTTCGGCGAAGGAGCTCGACTCCTCGACGAAGGCTTTGGCGCCCATGATCGGCCTCGAGCTCGTGGAGCTCGAGTCGGTGACGTGCTGCGGGGCGGGCGACATCCACGAGGCCGAGCCGGACTACTACGTCCACCTCAACGCGCGCATCCTCGCCTACGCGGAGGCGACGGGCTGCGACATGCTCATGACCGTCTGCAACGTCTGCACGCTCAACCTGCGGCAGGCGAACTTCATGCTCCAGGGAGACGCCGACCTGCTCGCGAGGGTCAACGAGAACCTCGCGACCGTCGGCGTTCCGGCGTACTCCGGCAAGGTCGAGGTGCGGCACTTCCTCTGGGAGATCGCCGAGGGCGAGGGCTACGAGAGGCTGAAGGAGGTCGCGCACCGCGGGCTCAAGGGCCTCAAAGTTGCGCCCTTCTACGGCTGCCAGATCCTGCGACCCTCGAAGATCCTGGGTTTCGAGGATCCCGACCGGCCCTGGTCGCTCGAGCGGATCATCGAGGCCTGCGGTGGCGAGGCGATCGACTACCCGGCCAAGATCAAGTGCTGCGGCTTCCCGATCATCGCGGCGCGCGAGGAGACGGCGCTCGGGGAGGTCATCCAGCCCGTCGAGCAGGCGATCGAGGCCGGCGCCGACGTGATGGTGACCCCGTGCCCGCTCTGCCACCTCTCGCTCGACGCGTGGCAGCAGAAGCTCGAGGCCGCCACGGGCCGCGAGTTCAAGATGCCGGTGCTCCATCTCGCGCAGCTGGTGGGCGTCGCGGCCGGCCTCGAGGAAGCGGAGCTGAAGTTCAAGCGCCACATCGTCGATCCGCGGCCGGCGCTCGAGCGGCTGGAAGTGTGAGAACTCGCTTCGAAATGAAGCACGGGCTCCCTGCGTCCTTGTCTCGCACTCGACCATCGCGCCCGGCCAGCGCGCGGTCATTCCAAACCGAGTTCTGAAGCGGGTCGGCGCGCTCGCGGGTGCGGCTCTCGGTTGGGGGCTGCTCGAAGCGGGCTGGGTGCGGCTGAGGGAGCTCGAGCTCGAGCTGCCGGGACTGCCGCCGGAGCTCGACGGCCTCCGGATCGTGCACCTTTCGGACTTCCACTTCGGCGTCCCGTCGCCCGGGATCGGCGCTGCCTGGCACGCGGCCGCGTGGGCTCGGGACCGGAAGCCGGACATCGTCGCGATCAGCGGCGACCTTCTCACGCACCCTCGCGGCGAGCCGATGCTGCGGCAGCTCGTGCGGATCCTGCCGCGGCCGGCGTTCGCCGTGCTCGGCAACCACGACATCGCGCTGAGCCGCGACCCGCAGGCGCGCCGCTCAGACCTGCGGGAGCTCGAGCCCGCGACGCTGCTGCGGGACGACGGCCGCTTGCTCGAGCTACGTGGCCGGACGGTCTGGATCGCCGGGGCCGATCCACGGCTCATCGTGCGCAGCCGGCCGAGGCTCGATCCGAATCGCCTCACGCGGGAGGCCGACTTCTCGATCCTGCTCTGCCACTACCCGCGCGTGCTCGACCTGCTCGAGCCGGGCCGCTTCGACCTCGTGCTCGCCGGCCACATGCACGACGGCCAGATCGCGCTCCCGCTGCCGGGCGGGAAGTTCCGCTTCGCTCATCCGAGCGCGCGGTTCAATGCGGGCGTCTACCGCAGCGCATCCGCGACGATGCACGTCTCCGCCGGGCTCGGCACGACCTTCGTCCCGTTTCGCTTCGCGGCTCGCCCCGAGGCGACCGAGCTGGTGTTGAGGAGCTCCGGAGCAGCGCTACGCTGAACCGGCTATGGCCGGTCAGGCGTCGATCTCGACCGAGATCCTCGCCCGCTATGCCGCGGACGCGGCGCGGGAAGTGGAAGGAGTGCGAGGTCTTGCGGACAGCCCGCTGCCGCGGCGGCATGCCGTTCGCATCTCCGGCGAGAACGGAGCGGTGCGGGTCGAGCTGCATCTCGTCACGGAGTGGGGCGTATCCGTTCCGGCGGTCGGCAGGCGCGTCCAGGCCCGCGTTCGCGAATACCTCCGCAGCATGGCCGACGTGGAGCCGGCGGTGGTCGAAGTCGTCGTCGACGGGGTAGGACCGCGGGAATGACGACGCGGATCTCAGGCCTCACGGGCGCGACGCTCGAGACGGCGCCGACGGTCTGCCACGAATGCATCTGGTGGCAGACGCGGAACGGCCGCAGCGCCGACAAGCGCAAGTGGATCCGCACGGCCGAGGACGAGTGGGGTGCGTGGGGGACGGTCTACCACGACGACGACGGGCGCCTGCTCGGCTCGATGCAGTACGGGCCTGCGGAGCTCTTTCCGCGCGCCCGCGAGCTGCCGGCGGGGCCGCCGAGCGACGATGCCGTCCTCGTCACGTGCGCCTACCTCACCGACCCGTCCCGTCCGTGGGTGATGCAGTCGCTCTTCCTCACCGCGATCGGCGACGTGCGCGAGCGCGGCGCCCGCGCGCTCGAGGCGTTCGCGTATCGCTACCCCGAGGGCGAGACGAACTTCGAGCGCTTCCACGTGCACCGCACGATCTTCCCGGCGGGCTTCCTCGCCGACTTCGGCTTCTTGCCGGTGCGCTCGAAAGGCCGCGTCGAGCTGGCGCGCCTCGAGCTCGGCGGCCTGCAGCCGGTGGAGGAGGGAACGCGCGAGAAAGTGCTCGCACGCGTGCAGGAGGCGTTCATGCCCGCCCCTGCGCCGCAGCGGTTCTGGTCGGCGGCAAGCCGGAACCGGATCGCCTCCTTGGCCGTTCAACCTCGCGAGGATGGGGCTGGCTGCTTTCCACCTGCACAGGACTGTGACGAGGCGGATGCTCCTCGTTCTACTCGTTGCCCTTGTCGCGGTCGTCGTCGCGGTGACGGCTGCCGCAGCGCCGCCGGCCTGCACGCACGGCGTCTCGTCGGTCGGCCCTGCTGTCGTCATCAACGGCCACCTCGCCAACGATCAGAGCGATCTGACGCCGGACACCGAAGCCTGCCTCTCGCACTGAGACTCGGCCGGGCGGTGGGCCGAAAGAGGCTAGGCGGCCTGCGTCGCCGAGCGCGCGTCCTCGAGCAGCAGCTCGGCGATCTGGAGCGCGTTGAGCGCGGCGCCCTTGACGAGGTTGTCGCAGGCGAGGAAGAGAACGAGGCCGTTGCCGTCCGTCGCGCGGTCCGGGCGGACGCGGCCGACGAGCACGTCCTCGGTCTGAGCCGCTGCGCGCGGAGTCGGTGTTTCCACGAGCCGCACGCCTGGAGCCGTCGCCAGCACGGCCTCTGCCTGCTCGGGCGAAAGCGGCTCCTCGGTCTCGACCCAGACCGATTGCGAGTGGCCCACGAGAACCGGGACGCGGACGGTCGTCGCGCTGATCGGCAACTCGGGGAGCTCGAGGATCTTGCGCGCTTCCGCGCGAATCTTCGCCTCCTCTTCGGTCTCGTCGCCCTCCCACGGCCAGTCGAACTCGAGGTCGTGCTCCTCCGACGGCTCGGCTCGTAGGCGCTCCATCCGCTGCGCGCCCGCGCCCGAGACGGCCTGGTAGGTCGAGAGGCGGACCCGTCGCAGCCGGGCCGCGTCATGGAGGGGCTTGAGCACGCAGGTGAGCGGGATCGCCGAGCAGTTCGGGTTCGCCACGACGCGGGTCGTATCGATCGCCTCGACGGCCCGGTCGCCGTTCACCTCGGGCACGACGAGCGGATAGCCCTCCTCGAGCCGATACGCGCTGGACTTGTCCACGACGAGCGCGCCGCCCTCGACCGCGTGGGGCACGAGCTCGCGCGAGGCACGCGTGCCGCAGGAGAAGAGGACGAGGTCGAGATCGCCGGCCGCGAGCGTCTGCGGCGTCGCTTCCTCGACCGCGAGCCCGCCGTCGAGCGTCCGCCCCGCGGAACGCGCCGACGCGAAGGGCCGGACGTTCGAGTAGCCGCGCTCACGCAGGAGCCGGAGCGTCACGGTGCCGACGGCGCCGGTCGCGCCGACCACGCCGATGCGTGCCTCGGCGGCGTTCACGCCGCTCCGAGGTCGAAGGCGTCGTGCAACGCCGCGACGGCCTTCGGCACGTCCTCGGTGCGCACGTGGCAGGCGATCTTGATCGGTGAAGTGGAGATGACCTCGGGCTCGACGCCGATTCCGCCGAGCGTCGCGAACGCCTGCGCTGCGATGCCCGGATGGCTCTTCATCCCGGCGCCGACGAGGCTCACCTTGCCGAGGTCGTCGCGCATCGACCACTCCACGTCGAGGCCGCCCAGCAGCTCCTCGCAGGCGCGACGATCCTCGACGGGAGCGCTGAAGACGATCTCGTCGCTCGATACCTGGAGGATCGTGTCGACGTTGACGTTCGCCGCCGCGAGCCGCTCGAACAGCTGTGCGGCGTCGATCAGGCGGACGCGGTAGAGGGGCTCGCACTCGGTGTGCGCGACGCCGCTGATGATCGCCTTCTCGAGCACGGGATCCTCCTCGTCGACGATCCACGTTCCCTCCGCGTCCGAGAACGTCGACCGCACCTGGAGCCGTACGTCGTGGTTTCGCGCGAACTCGACCGAGCGTAGCTGGAGCACCTTTGCGCCGCTTGCCGACAGCTCGAGCATCTCCTCGTACGTGACCGCCGCGAGCCGCCGCGCGTGCGGGACGAGCCGCGGGTCGGCGGTGAAGACGCCCTGGACGTCGGTGTAGATCTCGCAGACGTCCGCGCCGAGCGCCGACGCCAGTGCGACGGCGGTCGTGTCCGAGCCGCCTCGGCCCAGCGTCGTCACGTCGTGGGAGTCGGCAGAGACGCCCTGGAAGCCGGCGACGAGCACGATCTTCCCCGCGTCGAGCGCGTCGTTGATCCGCGTCGCGCGGACCTCCGCGATCTTCGCCTTGCCGTGGACGGTGTCGGTGACGATGCCCGCCTGCGAGCCCGTGAGCGAGATCGCCTCGTGGCCGAGGTCGTGCACGGCCATCGCGCAGAGCGAGTTCGAGATCCGCTCGCCCACCGAGATGAGCATGTCGTACTCGCGCGGATGCGGACGCGGCGAGATCTCGTGGGCGAGCCGGATCAGGTCGTCCGTCGAGTCGCCCATGGCCGAGAGGACGGCCACCACGCGCCGGCCTTGTTCGCGCGCCCGCACGAGCCTGCGCGCGACGTCCTTGATCTTCTCGGTGTCGGCCACCGAGGAGCCGCCGAACTTCATCACCACAAGGTCGGGGTCGTGCGACGCGGCATCGGCCGCGACCTCCGGCACCGTCTCGTACTGCGTCGTCGCCATCAGCTCATCTCCCGGCGCCCGGCGAGGGCGCGGCCGAGGGTGACCTCGTCGGCGTACTCGAGATCGCCGCCGACCGGCAGGCCGCTGGCGAGGCGCGTCACCCGCACGCGGTCGCGCAGCCGGCCAGCGAGGTACGACGCTGTCGCCTCGCCTGTCGCGTTCGGGTTCATGGCGAGGACGACCTCCCGCACGCCGTCGCTCTGGACGCGGTGCATGAGCTCGTCGATACGCAGGTGCTCGGGCTCGACGCCGTCGAGCGGCGAGAGCGCTCCGCCGAGCACGTGATAGAGCCCGCGGTACTCGGCCGTCCGCTCGAGCGAGACGACGTCGACCGGTTGCTCGACGACGCAGATCGTCGTGCGGTCACGGCGCGCGTCGAGGCAGATCGCGCACAGCTCGTCCTCGGTGAGGTTGCCGCACTCGCGGCAGAAGCGGACGCGCTCCTTCACCTCCTCGATCGCGCCGGCGAGCGCGAGCGCCTCCTCCCTCTGCGTCTGGAGGAGGTGAAAGGCGAGCCGCTGTGCGGTGCGGCTGCCGATGCCGGGCAGGCGCGTCAGCTGCGCGACGAGGTTCTCGACGGAAGGGCTCAGCATGCGCCCTGAGGGTACTCGTCCACTCCGGACACGACCGGTGTCTGACACCGGTCAAGTCCCCTTTGGACAGGGCTAGCGTGGTGAGAAGTCGAAGGCCCAGCCCCAGATCACGACACCGATCAGGGCGAGGACGATGAGGGCCCAGAGCCAGTTCGCGAAGAGGTAGCGGCCGCGCACCCTTCGCCGCGGCGGGGGCGTGCTCACTCGCCGAGCCCGGGGAGCCCGAGCCCTCCCAGGCCCAGGTCGCCGAGCATCTGCTGTGCCTTCGCCTCGACGCCCGCCCGCGCCGAGCGAAGCGCCTCGTTCACACCGGCCAGAACGAGGTCGGCGAGCGCCTCCGGGTCTTCGGGATCGATCGCGTCCGCCGAGATCTCGATCGCAAGGACCTCGCCGGCACCGTTCGCGGTCACCTTGACGAGACCGCCTCCGACCGACGACTGCGCGGTTTCCTGCGCCGCCTCGTCCTGCATCTGCTGCACCTGCTGCTGCATCTGCGCCGCCTGCTGCATGAGCTTGTCCATGTCGAATGAGGACATGGCTCTAGCTTTCCCGCTCACGCGCGTCGAGTGTCTCCTTGAGCAGCTCGAAGATCTTCTCCTCGCCCGCGGGCTCCTCGTCGACCACCGGAGCCTCGCTCGCCTCGCCGAGCTCGAAGGCGAGCTCGAGCCGTCTTCCGGTGACGTCGTAGAGCGCGTCGGCGAGCAAGCCCGCGTTCTTCGGGTCGCGCGCGAGGTTGAGGTGGAACTGCGCGCTCGGCGGAAACGCGAGCGTGAGCGTGTCGCCGCTCAGATCGGCCGGATGTGCCTCACGCAGCAGGGACGCCGTGGGGATCCCGCCGCGCTCCTCGACGGCCGGCAGGATCGTGCGCGCCCAGGCCTCCTGGAGCTGGGAGAGCTCGAGCGCAGGGGCGCCGACCGGGACGGGCACCGGCTCCGGCTCGGGTTCGGGCTGCGGCTCGGCCGTAGGCTTTTCCGGACCTGTCTGGGTGTCTGACACCTGGACCGGTTCGCTCGAGACCTGTCCCTGCTCGAGCCGCTCGAGCCGGAAGGCGATCGACTCGCGCGAGAGGTCGCTTGCGGGTCGAGTGACCTTGACGAGCGCGAGCTCGAGCGGGAGACGAGGGTCGCCGCCCTGGCGCATGTCGTCGACCGCGACCGCGAGCAGGTCGACCAGCCGCAACACGGTGGCTTCCCCGAGCTGATTCGCCTGCGCGCGCAGGCGTTCCCGCGCCTCCTCGCTCGTCGCGGCCGGCTCCGGAACGTCGCCGAGGTGCTGCGCGAGCATGAGCTGCCGCAGATGCTCGATCAGGTCGATGACGAGGCGGCCGAGGTCGTGTCCGCGCTCGGCCAGCTCCTCCAGATACGTAAGCGCTCCGGCCGTGTCGCGGTCGATCACGAGATCGCAGAGGCGGAAGAGCGCCTCCTCCTCGACCGTGCCGAGCAGCTCGAGCGCAGCCGGCACCGTGACCTGGTTCCCGGTCGCCGACGCAAGCTGGTCGAGCGTCGATTCGGCGTCCCGGTAGGCCCCCCGCGCACCCCTGGCGACGAGCGCGAGCGCCTGGTCGGGCACGTCGATCCCCTCGGCGTCGGCGATCAGGCGGAGCTTCTTGACGAGATCCTGCAGCCGAGGCCGCTGGAAGACGAACGTCTGGCAGCGCGAGCGGACGGTCGGCAGCACCTTCGACAGGTCAGTGGTGCAGAACACGAAGACGAGGTGCGGCGGCGGCTCCTCGATCAGCTTGAGCAGCGCGTTCCAGGCGGCGTCGGTGAGCTGGTGCGCCTCGTCCAGGATGTAGACCTTGTAGCGGCCCTCGACCGGCTGCAGGACGACGCGGTCGCGGATCTCGCGGATGTCGTCGATGCCGCGCTGGGAGGCCGCGTCCATCTCGATCACGTCGAGAGAGGTGCCGGCGGCGATCGCGCGGCACGCGTGGCACGTGCCGTCGGGGGTGGTCGTTGGTCCCTGCCCGCAATTGAGGCACTTGGCGAGAATGCGCGCCATCGAGGTCTTGCCGGTGCCGCGCGGGCCGGCGAAGAGGTAGGCCTGCCGCACCGCCTCGGTCGCGATCGCGTTGGAGAGCGTCCGGACGACCGCCTCCTGCCCGACGACCTCTTCGAAGCTCTGCGGACGGTACTTCCGGTAGAGCGCAGCCACGAGTCGATTCAAGCAGAGGGCCAGACCTTACGCACACGCGAGAGGGACTACTTAGCGCTGCTTCCTCCCGGATCTGACGCGGTTCGCAGGCTCCCACTGCACGGGGCCTGGCCCGGCGGCCAGTGTAGCTTTGCGCCTCATGCCCGACGACGCGCGCCGCGCGCTCCTGACGAGGTTCTTCGACCACGCGCCCATGTTCCCGCCGGCGAGCCTGCCGCCGGTCGAGGCGCTCGCCGAGGACCGCCGCGCCCGCGCGAGCGAGCACGCCTGGCTGCTCGGGCGGCTGGTCTGGCCGGCTGCCCAGCTGTCGGAGCTGTCGCAGGACGACGGCCGCGCGCTCGCCGTGGTGGAGGCCGGCAGCGAGCGGCAGGACGAGGCGGTCTACCTCGAGGGCGTCCCGCTCGACGAGGTCGCGGCGCGCGGGCTGCGCGCGAAGATCCGCTGCGGCGGCGAGCGCGCGCCGACGGTGGAGGAGCTCGCCGAGTTCGTTCGCGGCTGCCGCTCGCGCGGGCTCGTCTTCAAGGCCACGGCGGGCCTCCACCACGCCTACCCGACCGAATCCGACGAGCACGGCTTCCTGAACGTCCTCGCGGCGGCGGTGTTCGGCGAGGAGGAGGAGGCGCTGCGGGAGCGCCCGCCGGCCTTCGCCCTCGACGCCGCCTCGTTTCGCTGGCGCGACCGGGAGGCCTTGCCCGCGCAGCTGGCCGACGTTCGCGCCTCGCTCTTCCACTCGATCGGCACGTGCTCGTTCTTCGAGCCGGTCGAGGAGCTCGAGCGCCTGGGGATCCTATGAGCTTCGGCGTCGGGGCGAACGGACTGCTCTGGCGGGACGGGGACGAAGTCGTCGACCTATCCGGCCTGGGCGACGTCTTCGCCGAGAGCAGGCTGAATCCGCTCATGGCGCAAGGCCGGGCCGTGTGGGAGGAGTCGATCGCCGCGGCGCGTGAGCACGATGGGCCGCGCATCCCGCTGCCGGAGGCCGATCCCCGGCTCCCGTTCGACGTCGCGGACTACGTGGACTTCTACTCCTCGCTCGAGCACGCGACGAACCTCGGGCGCATGTTCAGGCCCGATCAGGAGCCGCTTCTGCCGAACTGGCGCTGGCTCCCCGTCGCATACCACGGCCGCGCGGGGAGCGTCGTGGTGAGCGGGACGGACGTCGTGCGGCCGAGCGGTCAGCGGAAGGCGCCGGACGAGGACGCGCCGACGTTCGGCCCAAGCAGACGCCTCGACTTCGAGCTCGAGCTCGGGTTCGTCGTGGGCGCCCCGACGGAGCCGGGGGAGACGGTCACGGTCGACGCGTTCCCCGACCACGTCTTCGGCGTCGTGCTCGTCAACGACTGGAGTGCGCGCGACATCCAGGCGTGGGAGTACGTGCCGCTCGGCCCGAACCTAGGGAAGTCCTTCCAGACCTCGATCTCGGCCTGGGTGACGCCGCTGGCGCTGCTCGAGGAGGCGCGGATCGAAGCGCCGCCGCAGGACCCGCCGCCGCTACCCCATCTCGCGGGCGGCCGCGACTGGGGGCTCGACATAGCGCTCGAGGTGGAGCTGAACGGCGAGCCCCTCTCGCGGGGCAATGCGCGGACGCTCTACTGGACGCTGCCGCAGCAGCTCGCGCACGCGACCTCGAACGGCGCGCGGCTGAGGACCGGCGACCTCATGGCGTCGGGGACGATCTCGGGCTCCGAGCCGGGCTCGGAAGGCTCGATGATCGAGCTGTTCCACGGCGAGCGCTTCCTCGAGGATGGCGACGAGGTCATCCTCCGGGGCCGAGCGGCTGGCGGCGTCGAGCTCGGTGAGGTGTGCGGACGCATCCTGCAGGCCCGCGGCTAGCGGCGGCCGGTCGAGCCGGCCGCCGCCGCACGATGCTGCTAGCCGCTGACGACGAAGTCCCCGTAGGGAACGTCGGCGTAGAGAACGGGTGCGGAGTCGCCGCTCGGCCCGATGGCGGTCGAATCCGGGTCGGGACAGGTCGCGCCCTTGTTGGTCACCGTGATGTATCCGGTAGGTCCTTCGTAGATCGCACTGGCCTCGTCGTACACGCCGGCCGGGCCGCCGGGCTTCGTGTTGTCCTGGACGAAGAACACGGCCTGGTTTCCCGCGTTGGCGCCGTTGTTGATCGTTCCCCCGACGACCGCCGTCCGACCGCCCGAGGCGTTGACGTTCGGGCTGATCCGATAGCACAGCACGTTGATGGACAGTCCACCCCCGCCGCCGCTCTGGTTCAGGCCGTCGAGAATCTGGCCGTTCGCGTTCGTGCTCGAGCCCACCGCCGCCACGCTGAGGTCCCGTGCGGGCGACGGGTTGCCGGCGCCGAAGTTGACATTGAAACGGCCGCCGCCGTAGACGAACTGCTGGTTCGGCGCGCCGGAGGCAGTGACCGCATAGGCGCCGCCGCCGACCGCGGCCGCAGCGGCGAGCGCCGCCAATAGCTTCTTCATGCTGAAGTACCCCTCCTCCTCGTAGTGACTGAGTAGCGGACGCTACGAGGGTCGGTCGAGTCGCACATCCACAATCTGCGCCACCAGGCGCGATACTGACGCGATGGACGGGATCGCCGAAGCCGAACGTCGATTCGACCTAGGCCGCATTCGCGCGGCGCACGGCGAGACGGCACGCGCGCTCGAATACCTCGACGAAGCGCTCCTGCTCGCCCGCGGGGCCGACCGTTCGCTCGAGGCCGCCATCGCCGTCGAACGCGCCAAGCTCGGGCTCTCGGACTGGGACCCGGAACGTGCACTTACCGCTGCTCGTGAAGCGGCCGCCGCCGCCTCCCGGGCCGGCAAGCACATCGCAGCCGCGAGGGTCGTGCTCGCTCATGCGCTCTACGTGGCGCTGGACGAGGGGGCCACAACTTGCTTCCGCCGCGCGCGCCGCGAAGCGCGCGACACCGGAGACGTCGACACCGAGTGCGAGGCGGCGGCTCAGCTCGCAGCCTCTCTGCAGGCGTTCGGCCACGCTCGCTCGGCCCTGGAGGCGGCCGAGACTGCCCGCCGGCTCGCCCGCCGCAGGGGTAAGCGGCGCTGGGAGGCCATGTCCGCCTGGCTGGCTGCCCGGACGCGCGCGTTCACGTTTGGCGACTACGAACGGGGGATCCCCGCGCTCGTCGCGCTTCTGAGCTCGCGCGCGCTCGGCGAGACGCGGACTCACCTCCGCGTGGACCTCGCTGTCGCCTATGCTCAGACGGGTCGCGCCGAGGAAGGCCGAGCTGCCTTGGCTCGCGCCCGCAGGTTCGCCGCGGATCCCTTTTCACGCTGGCTCGTCGCATGGGCCGAGGCCGAGCTTCACCGCGCAGCAGGAAGGCCGGAGCGTGCGCTCGCGGCGATCGAGGGCGCGAGGGTCGAGAGCGGGCCGGTCGATGCCGTGCTCGAACGCTGCCGCCTCTGGGCGCTCCTCGACCTCGGCCGAACGGAGTCGGCCACGGCCCCTCCCACTCATCCGTGGCTGGCGGGCGCCGGCATGGAGCTACGCGCTTTCGCAGCGCTCGCCGCGGGCCGGAACGAGCGTGCCGCAGAGCTCTTCGACGCGGCAGCGACCATGTGGCACGACAACATCCTCTACTGCTCCCTCGAGGCGCGGTGGCTGGCGCTCGAGCTGCGCGGACGCCCCGTGGACGAGCTGCTGGAGCTCGAGCGCCGCGTCGCGCGCCACGGCATGGAACCGATCCTCGCCCGCGTGCGGCGCTCGCTCGCTGCGCGCGACCGCGGCCGCGGTGCCGCCGGCTCGCCGCAGGAGTTGTCGCTGCGCGAGCAAGAGGTGCTCGAGCTGGTGGCCGGCGGCCTCACATCGGGGCAGATTGCCGAGCGCCTGGGACTGGCCCGCTCCACCGTGGAGACGCACGTGCGCGGAGCGATGGCGAAGCTCGGCGCACGCACGCGCCTGCAGGCGGCGCGAGCCTCAGCGGCCACGGCTCAGCCGTCGATCGAGCTGCCCGACGAGGCGCGTGAGCTGCTGGACCGGCTGGCGGACGGCGCGACGGTCGTCGAGGCCGCTCGAGCCCTCGGCATCTCGAGGCGAACCGCGACGCGCCGGCTAGCTGCCGTCCGGGCGGGTCTCGGCGTGAGCACCAACGCGCAGGCCATGTCGATGTACGGCGGTGGCCCGGCGCGTGTGCAGGAGTGGGATGGGGCTGCGAGCGCGCGGCCCGCAACCCCTTCCACCTGAGTCCCTACTGCGACTGAGTCAGCGTGACCGCCTGACCACCGATCTTGCAGACGGTGTTCTGCGTGCCGGTCGTAGCCGTGTTGGCTGCGAGAACGGCCACCGGGCCGACGCTGATGCCGCAGACGGCGGCTGCCACGTTCGCAGCGATGCCGACGTTCGCGTTGTCGAGGATGCTGACGTCCCCCACGGAGACGTTCACGAGTCCGTTCTGGCGCGAGTTGTTTGCCGCGCCGGCGGGCGCCGCGACTCCGACGCCGAGGAGCGCTGTTGCGAACAGCGCTGCGCAGGTCTTCTTGATGGATAACAAGAGCTACCTCCCATGTCGTATCCCTGGGCGAGCGGCTGAGCCGCTGCCCCTTGTCCTTGGCATGAGGAGGGCTATCCCTGACCGCGGATTCAAAACTCCTAGAAACGAAAGGGCGCCTGATCCTCGGGAGCCGCATCTGCCAAGGACACGGGACACGCGGAAGGCGCCCACCACCCATTGTAAAAAGTGCGGCGGCGACTGTAAAAAATCCATCGGACTCGGGCCATTCCAGCGACCTGAGCCGGCCGGGCGGCTGGCCTAGGAGTGGTGGTGCCGCTGCGGGTGATCTCGGTCGATCTGCTCGCGGGCCTCGCCGATCTTTTCGACAACGAGGTAGTCGCGCTCGGTCTCGACGACCCTTTCGATCCGTGGCTCTTCGTGTCCTGGGAGGACGACGAAGTGGTAGCGCCTGCGCACGATGCCCGCGTAGCGGTCCGAGGGGATTTCGATCGTTTCGACGCAGGAAGTACGGCCGCACTCGCAGTGGAAGGGCAAGGCTCCGGACACGGCATGCTGCTCGGCGCCTTCCTCGATCCGCTCATTCACGTCGCGGAACACTTCCTCATTTCGCGCGGCTCGTTCAGCGAAGTCCATCGCCGGCCTCTGCCTCCGATCGCTGACGCAACCGCGAGCTCAGTCGATTACCGGCCTTCTCCAGAAGGGTCGCGCCCTCGTCCCGGTCGACTTGTCGCCGCACGACCTGCCGCCGTTCACTACCGCGACGCTCGCGGGGCACCTCCCGCTGAGTCCTGCGGCGATCGACGCCACTCCGGCGGTCGGGAAGGACTCGCCGCTCGACGCGCTTGCGGCGCGATCCGAGCGCGACGGCCAGAAGAATCTCCCGACGTGAGGCGTCGCCACTCACACCCGGCCAACTCGTTCGACGACGAAAAAGATGCGGGCTAGGCGCGACTGAAGACGTTGCCGATCGCCTTGAGTAGCGAGCCGACGAGGCGAACCGGCAGCAAGAGAATTTCGAGCAACGTCTGCATCTGCGGTTCGTTCCCCGATCGCGTAGCCCTAACTCCTGGGCGCACGGCAGGCAGACAGAGTCGGAAGTGGGCGCGGCTGGGATCGAACCAGCGACCCCTCGCGTGTGAAGCGAGTGCTCTCCCGCTGAGCTACGCGCCCTGAGAGCCGGATTGTAGCCCTGCCCCGATTGCTATTCGGCGGCCCGGGAATCAGCGGCCCATGCCGTCCGTCCCTGCGTTCCTCTCCGCACGCGCGATGCGCTGGCTCAACGCGGGCCTCGCGATCTGGGCCGTGTTCTGGATCGGTCTCGCGACCTACACCGCCTACGAGGTGGCGGCGCTCCGCACGCTGAGCCAGACGGTCGTCAAGGCCGGCGCGGCGACCGTCTCGACGGGTCATGCGCTCGCGGCCGTGGGGCAGCTCCCGCTCGTGGGAGGCCGGATCGCGCACCTCGCGGCGCAGGCGATCGCCGCCGGTGCGAGCGCCCGCGCGAGCGGTGCCTCGACCGCGACCACGATCGACCAGCTCGCGGTCCTGCTCGGGATCGCAATCGCGTTCATCCCGACCGTGCCGCTGCTCGCGCTCTACGTTCCCCTCCTCGTCAGCTGGCGCAGGGATCGAAAGGCCGTGCGGCTGGCGGTCGCGCGGTGGGATGGCGAGCCTGACCTCGAGGCGTTCCTCGCGCGCAGAGCGCTTGCCCACCTGCCGTTCGAGGAGCTCCGGGTACTGGGCTATGACGGCACTCCAGGCTCCCCGCCGAACGCCGAGCTTGCGGCTGCCGAGCTGCGTCGCCTCGGGCTCGACCGGCCGGCACGCCGGGTCGCGGCGGTTCGCCGCATGCGGGAGCCGGTGAACCGGTGATCGAGCAGAAGCCGCCCCGCCCATTGGAGGGGCAGAGCGGCGAGGTGGAACCGTCCGGGCCGCCGCCCGCGGGACGGCTCGTGCGCGCGTACGGCGCGGTCGTGGTCTGGCTCGCGCCGCTCCTCGTCCTCGTCGTGGCCGCGGCGGCATACGGGGCGTACCGCTATCTCCCGTCGATCGCTTCGGCGCCGACCGCGACGAGCGACGCGCTCCTGCCGAAGCACCCCGCCGCACTCGCGGTGGAGAGGGAGTCGGCGAAGCTGTTCGGCGCTCCGGTCGCGACGCCGTACGCCGTCGTCCAGCGCAACCCGAATGGGCTGCCGGCGCGCGTGCAGCGCGCGAGCCTCAAGAAGGCGTTCAAGGTCGACAGGCAGAAGGTGCCCGAGCTGCGGGGAATCATCGCCGTGCCCGTGCTCAACACGCTCGGGATCGTGCCCTCCTCGCGCGAGCACGGTACGACGATCGTCACGTACCTCTACTTCCCGCACTCGACCCCGACCGGCCTGGCCTTCGCCGACACCCAGCGCTACGCGCGCTACCTCGGCCCGCGGCTGGATGCGGTCGGGGCGACCGGCGCCGAGGGCGCCCGAATCGAGCAGTTCAACCTGCTTTCGAGCCGGATCCACTGGACGGAGGGAGCGACGGTCGCGCTGATCGTCCTCATCGTCGGCATCGCGTTGCGGGCGGTGCTCGCGCCGATCCTGACCGTGCTGACCGCGGGGGTCGCGTTCCTCATCTCGCAGCACGTGCTCGGCTGGCTCGAGGCGAACTCCAACCTCACGATGCCGAACGAGCTGCAGGGCGTCGCCGTCGCCCTGATGCTCGGAATCGTCACCGACTACTCCGTCTTCTACTTCAGCACCGCGCGACAGTCGCTGCGAGAGGGAGTTCCGAACCGCGAGGCTGTGCGCCGCTCGACGCTTCTGAACACGCCGATCGTCTTCACGGCAGGAGCCGTCGTCTCGTGCGGGGTCGCCTCGCTGATGCTCGGGACGCTCGACTTCTTCCACTCCTTCGGCCCCGGGATGGCGATCACCGTGGCGACCGGTCTCCTCGTCTCGGTGCTGATCGTGCCGGCGATGCTGCGACTGCTCGGGCCCGCGCTCTTCTGGCCGGGGCTGCGGCAGGGGCCGCCGCCTGTGCGCGACTGGCGGAGGAAGGTCTCGCACATCGCGACGAGGAAGCCCGTCGCGCTCCTCCTCGCCCTGGGCGTCTTCGCGGTCCTTGCCGCGGCTGCGTCCGGCCTGCGCGGCGGACTGCCGCTCGGCCTGCAGCTCGTCCAGGGGCTGCCGGCCAACAACCCCGTCGCCGTAGCGGCGCGCGCCGCAGGAAAGGGCTTCGCGCCGGGGGTCGTCGCCCCGACCGAGCTCCTGCTGCGAGCCCCGGGCATCCAGAACCGGCACGCCTCGCTCGACCGGCTCGAAGCCCTGCTCGAGCGCCAACCTCATGTCGCGGGCGTGGTGGGCGCCGGCGACCAGCCGAGCGGCCAGCAGTTCGGCGGTGCCTTCGCGCCGCGAGGAGGGGCTGCGCGCTACGCGATCATCTTCGACAGCGATCCGACCGAGTCGCCGGCGATCCGGCACCTCGAGCAGCTGCAACACACGCTTCCGTCGCTGCTCGGACGCGCGGGGCTCCGCGGCGTGAGCGCTGGGTGGGGTGGGGAGACGGCGCTCGGCGCCGAGACCGTCCACGCGACCGACACCTCGCTCTGGCGCGTCATCGCCGTGGCCTTCGCCGTGAACTTCGTCTTTCTCTTGATCTTCCTGCGGTCGCTGCTGGCGCCGCTCTACCTGCTCCTCGCGAGCGCGGTGGCGCTCGCCGCCACCTTCGGCCTCACGGTCTACGTGTTCACGAACGTCCTGCACGACTCCGGACTGCCGTACTACATCCCCGTGGCGTTCTCGGTGCTATTGCTCTCGCTCGGCTCCGACTACAACATCTTCGTCGTCGGCCGGATCTGGAAGGAAGCCGACCGGCGACCGCTGCAGGACGCGGTGGAGGCCGCCGCTCCGCGCGCCGGGCGCGCGATCACCGTGGCCGGGGTGGCGCTCGCGCTGAGCTTCGTCATGCTCGCGATCATCCCCATCACGCCGTTCGCCGTGATGGCGTTCGCGATGGGGGTCGGGATCCTCCTCGACACCTTCCTCGTCCGTTCGATCCTCGTGCCGGCGCTCGTCGTCGTCTTCGGACGGCCCGGCCGCTGGCCGCGCGACAGGCCGGGTGTTGTCAGAAACGAATTTGGGAAGGCTGCTCCAGTGGCTCTTCACAACGACGGGAGGCGGACATGGAGACAACGGCGTCAGGGGTCGGACCGGCACCGGTAGCCCGGCGTCCGGGCCTGCGCAGAGAGATCGGCTTCATCGGGCTGCTCTGGGCGTCCGCCGGGTCGATCATCGGCTCGGGCTGGCTCTTCGGCGCACGCAACGCCCTCACCTACGCGGGTCCCGCGGCGATTATCTCCTGGGGGATCGGCGTCGGCGTGATCTTCCTGCTGGCGCTGACGCATGCGGAGCTCGGCGGGATGTGGCCGGTGGCGGGCGGCACGGCACGGTTCCCGCACGTCGCGTTCGGCGGGGCCGCCGGCGCCTCCTTCGGCTGGTTCTCGTGGCTGCAGGCCGCGACGGTCGCGCCGATCGAGGTGCTCGCGATGATCACCTACGGCCAGCACTACTCGTTCGCGCGCAGCTGGATGAAGCCGAGCGGCGCGACGACGGTCCTGACCGCGCAGGGGATCGTCGCCGCCGTGATCATCATGGCCGTCTTCACGTCGATCAACTTCCTGGGAGTGCGCAAGCTCGCGCACACGAACAGCGCGGCGACCTGGTGGAAGGTCGGGATCCCTCTCTTGACGATCTTCGTGTTGGGAATCACCGCCTTCCACACGAGCAACTTCTCGGCGGACGGCGGCTTCATGCCCTTCGGCGCGAAGGGCGTCCTTGCGGCGATCTCGACGAGCGGCATCGTCTTCGCGCTGCTCGGTTTCGAGCAGGCGGATCAGCTCGCGGGCGAGAGCGCGCGGCCGCAGCGCGACATCCCGCGCGCCGTGATCATGTCCGTGATCATCGGAGGCATCATCTACATCGCGCTCCAGGTGGTCTTCCTCGGAGCGCTGCCGGCCTCCCAGCTCAAGGGCGGCTGGGCGAACGGCGCGATCACGGCGCTCACCGGGCCCTTCGCGCAGCTCGCGAGCCTGGTCAGCGTCGGCTGGCTGGCCACGATCCTCTACGCAGACGCGGTGATCTCACCGGGGGGGACGGGGCTGATCTACACGACGTCGACCTCGCGGGTCTCGTTCGGGCTGAGCCGGAACGGCTACTACCCGACCGCGTACGAGGCGACCGACAGCCGCGGCGTGCCGTGGTTCGGCCTGATCACGGCGTTCGTCGTCGGCTGCGTCTGCTTCCTGCCGTTCCCGAGCTGGCAGTCGCTCGTCAGCCTGATCACGGGGGCGAGCGTCCTCATGTACGCGGGGGCGCCGCTTGCCTTCGGCGCCTTCCGGAGCCGTCTGCCCGACGCCGCGCGGCCGTACCGTGCCCCATTCGGGCCCATCCTCGCGCCGCTCGCATTCGCCGTCGCGAACCTGCTGATCCTCTGGACCGGGTGGCACGCGGATGTTCGGCTCGGCGTGGCGATCCTCATCGGTTACGTGATCCTCACGGCAACGAGGGTGCTGGGCCTCAACTCGCAGTCGCCGCAGCTCGACCTCCGGGCCGCGAGCTGGCTCCTGCCGTACCTGCTCGGCCTCGGTGCGATCGTCTACGTGAGCGACTGGGGCCCCACGAACGCCAAGGGCGTCGTGACGGGGCCGAACTGGATCCCGCTCTGGTGGGACATCGTGGCCGTGGTTCTCTTCAGCCTCGTCATCTACTACTGGGCGATGGCGGTCGCGCTGCCGCGCGAGCGGATCCAGCAGATGGTCGACGAGGTCGTGCTCGTGGAGGAAGAAGGGGTCTTCGATGCTCCGGCGGCGCCGGCCGTGGAAGGGCCCCGCACCGGCTTCTAGCGCGTAGCGAGGACGGCGGTGCGGCGCCGCGCGCGTCGCACCGCCGCCAGTGCAGTCGCGCAGAACCCGGCCGAGACAAGGAACGGCACGACGTCACCCGAAGCTGCCGCGACGGCCCCTCCGGCCGCCGGCCCGACCAGCGCTCCGGTCGCCCAGGCCGCGTTCATCAAGCCGAAAGCCATTCCCTGCGGCAGGCCGCTCCGCTCGGCTCCTTCGGCGATCAGCGCGAAGGCCGGCGTGAAGAGCACGCCGTACGCTCCCCCGGCGAGGACGACGAGCGGCACGTAGGCGAGCGGCCGTGGCCCGAGCGCGAGTCCGACCGAGACGGCGACACCTGCGGCGAGCCCGGCCTGGACGGGAACCAGCGCGCCCCGCCGGTCGAGCACGCGCCCCGCGACCGGGGAGACGACGGTCTCGAGCGCGGCGCCGACGAGCCACACGCCGCCGATCGCGGCCGCTCCCCAGCCTGCCGCCGACAGCCGCAGCGGCGCAAGCGTCGAGAGGACGCCGAAGAGGAACGACGGGAGCGCCATCAGGGCCAGCCCGCCGACGAAGCGCGAGTTGCGGAGCGCGCGTCCCATGGCAGAGAAGGAAGGAGGCTCCGGCGGGATCGACTCGAGGCGCAGCGTCCAGACGCCGAGCACGACCGCGAGCCCGGCCAGCGCGGTGAAGACCGCACCGCGGCCGAGCAGCGCCGCCGCCGCTCCCACCACCGGTCCGAAGAGCGCCCCGAAGACGGCTGCGCCCATCGCGGTGCCGATGAGCTGCCCGCGCCGCTCCCGCGGGGCCGCGGCGAGCAGCCACGCGAATGCGCCCGCCCAGGTGAAGCCGCTGCCCGCTCCCTGCAGAAGACGCGCCGCAGCTAGGGCCCAGAAGCCGTGCGCGAACGCGAAGCCGAGGCTCGAGAGCCCCATCAGCGCGAGCCCGACGAGAACGGCACGCCGGGCACCGAGCCGCGCGGCCGCGGCTCCGCCGGGCAGCCCGCCGATGAGCGCCCCGGCCGCGTAAGAGGCCACGAGCGCGCCGGCTCCCGCCTTGGAAAGGTGGAGGTGATGGGTGAAGCGAGGCAGCAGCGGCGTCAGCGCCGCGTAGAGCATCGTGTCCACCCAGACGAGGGCGGAGACGAGGAGAAGGAGGCGGCGCATTGCCTCCCAGCGTAGGCGGGCCTACCGTTCGGATGTGACAGTTCGAGGCCCCGGCGCCGTATGAGCGACGTGAATGCCCTGCCGGCAGCCGTCCGTCCGCCAGGCCGAGTCGGCGCCCCCGCCTTCGCGGACGTCGTAGCGGAGCATCTCGACGCCGTCTACCGTTACCTCGTCTACCTCACGGGCGACCGCGCCGCGGCTGAGGATCTCGCTGCGGAGACCTTCGAGCGGGCCTTCCGGAGCTGGCGCCGCTTCGACCCGCGCCGCGGAGCGCCCCGCACGTGGCTCTGCCGCATCGCGCACTCCGCGGCAGTCGACTGGTTCCGCGCGGAAGCCCGGCGCCAGCGGCGCGAGGAGACATACAGCCGCGACGAGGCGGTGCTGGAGGAATCGGTCTTCGCCGAGGGACTGTCGGCCGAGCTCGAGCGAGCTCTGCGGCGGCTGACGCCGGCCGAGCGCGAGGTGGTCGCGCTGCGCGTGCTGCTCGAGCTCGACGGCCCCAGCGCGGCGCGCGTGCTCGGCATCAGCGGAACTGCTTGCTCGACCCGGCTCAGCCGGGCTCTGAAACGACTGGAGGAGGAGATGTCCGATGTCCGCAATTGACCGGAGCGAACTGGACGGCTACGAGACGCTCGTCTCCGAGTTGCGGGCGACTGCTCCCGTCGCGCCGGAGCGCCTGCGGGAGCGCGTGCTCGAGGGCGCACCGGCTCAGCGCGTTCCGAGATCGCGGAAGCGGAGGCTCTTCCTCGTCGTCGTGCCGGTCGCGGCTGTGCTCGCGGTCGGCGCCGCGCTCGTGCACGGCTTCCTCAGCACGGGGTCGCGTCCAAGCGCGGTGCCCGCGCCGATAATGAGGGGGATCGCGCACCGCAGGCCGGTGTATGGATCGGCGGCGACGGCATCTCAGTCGCTCCGGGCGCTTCCGAGCGGCAGCCAATCGGCTGACAAGGCGGTTTCGCACCAGCCAAGCAATGCGTATTCGGGATACGAGGCAGCCCCGGCCACGACTACGCCCACGCTGGGGATGGCGCTCAGTGGAAACGGTGCCCGCA
>Ga0070739_10001853_pt1 | contig 30253 bp, 20 predicted proteins | sample Coa_R1_7_FD_66445 | JGI IMG/M metagenome (GOLD analysis project Ga0070739, IMG submission 66445) | Surface soil microbial communities from Centralia Pennsylvania, which are recovering from an underground coalmine fire - Coalmine... | ecosystem: Environmental > Terrestrial > Soil > Unclassified ...
TTGAATCCTCCCATCGCACCAGCCCGGCCAAAGCTCGAAACCGGCCCCGCGTTTCCTCAATCTGCTGAATCCGCCCATGTTAGTGTAGTTTCGAGGAAGCTTGCACGACGCGCTCGACAAGAAATGGTCCGCCCCTGTCCGGCGTCTGGCCAGCGGCATCGAGGCCGGGGTGGTCGGCGGCGCGGCCATGCTCGCGACGCTGGTTAGCTCCTCGCTGCTGCGAGGGCACGCCTGGTGGGAAGTTCCGAATCTCCTCGGTTCGACCTTTTACGGCTCGCGAGCTTTTCGCCTAGGCGCGAGCATGGCGACGGTTTCCGGAACGGCGTTTCATTTCGTAATGACCGGAACCGTCGGAGGGCTGTTCGGGCTGGCTTGCGGCGGGGTCCGGCAGCGGCGGCGGCTGGTCCTGCTGGGAATCCTCGCCGGCGTCGTCTGGTATTACCTGGCGGCCGCGGTGTTCTGGAACCACATCAATCCCCTGGTGCCAGCCTATTCAGCTCAACCGGTCACCGCATTTTCTCACGCGCTGTTTGGAGCCTGCCTGGGATGGATGGGACAGCGGTTTCACGCCGGCACAGAGGAGCCGGAACCGGAAATACCGGGCGAGTCTTCCGGGCCAGTGGAAGAAAGCTCGATCAGCCGCAGTTAGTTCGCCTTCCCCGCGGCCACCAACCCCCGCTCCGCCATGGCCTTGCGGAGAATCGCGGCGGCCGCCGGAAACTCCTTCTTCGCGTTGGCGAAGAACACGCCTTCGGCGACCATCAGCGGAGTCCAGCCAAGCTTGGTTTTCACGTCGAGCTGTGCGCCGTGATCCACCAGAAACTGCACCAGCGAGGGCTGGCCGGAAACGATCGCGCCGATCAGCGCCGTACTGCCGCTCCAGCGCGGATCGCCCATGCCGAGATCGGCCAGCTCGTCCATGTTGAGCGGATAATACAGCAGCGTGTACTGCGGGTCACCCACCATCTTGTAATCGCCGAAATCCGCGCGCGCGTTGATATCGTTGCCCAGATCCAGCGCCAGTTTCAGGGCTTCCAGCCGCTCCTGCTCGGACACGCCTGCGAACGGACCGGGCGCTTCGCCTTCCCAGTAATCAAGCCCCGCGGCCGCCATCAGCGGCGTAATCCCGAATTTCGTGGGCAGTTTGGGATCGGCGCCATGCTCGGCCAGAAGCCGCATATACGGCGCGTCGCCGTTGTGCGCGGCCAGATAGAACGGAGTCGCTCCGACGTAGCTCAGGTAGTGCCGCCCGAGCTGAATGTCGGGCGGATTCTTCGTTGTCCCGCCTTCCTTGTCGAATTTCTTCTCCTGCCAGTTGATCCGCGCGTTGGGATTCGCGCCGTGTTCGAGCAGCGCTTTGGCGAGTTCCAGCGCGGTGACTTTGCCGGTCGGCGGCGGAGGGCCGTGAGGCGTGTTGCCGACTCCCGCGGCGCCGTCCGTGCCCGGCTTGCGCAGCCAGGCGATCGTGTGCAGGGCGGACCCGCGAGGATCCGGAGCGTTGGGGTCCGCGCCCAGCTCAAGCAGATCCTTGGCGAGTTCGAAATAAGCGTTCACCACCGCCATGTTCAGGGCGCTCGTGCCGTCCGGAGCCGTGTCATTCACGTTGGCGCCGTGCTTGACCAGCGCCCTTGCGGTTTCCAGATGCGCGTTCCGGACCGCAAACAGCAGCGGCGTGAATCCGTTCTTCGATTTCGCCTTGACGTCCGCCCCGAACTCGATCAGCAATTCGGCCGCGCCGGTGTTGCCTTCCGAAGCCGCGAACATCAGCGCGGTCTGCCCGCGAAAGGATTCTCGCGCGTCCACGTTCGCCCCGCGCGCCAGCAGAGTCTTGACCGCCTCGACGTTGCCGCTGAGCGACGCGGTCATCAGCGCGGTTTGGCCTTCTTCGATGACCCCGTTCGGATCCGCGCCCGCCTCCAGAAGCCTCGTAATCAGCCGGGCGTTTCCGTTGGTGCAGGCGATGGAAAGGGGCGTGATCGTGTACCGCGTGGCGGCCTTCACGTTGGCACCTGCGGAAATCAGCGCGTCCGCGGTCTCGAAGTCATCCCGCAGAGCCGCCCAATGGAGCGCCGTGGACCCGTCGGCCTCCGCTGCATTCACGTCCACGCCCTGCGCGATCAGCGCCCACACGGTTTTCATGTCGGCGTGCTTGACGGCCTCGATCAGCGGCGTATCGGCCGCGCTCACCAGCGCCGCGAAAGTGAACAGCAGCGTGGCCCTCTGGAACATGGCGAATCCTCCGGCCCCTCATTTTATTACGTTCTGCGATGCGCTATTGCAGCAAAGCCGTATCCGTCTGCGAAAGCACGCGCCCATCCGCCGAAAGATACTGCACCTGGTAAAGATGCGTCCCCTGGCGATCGTCCACCGTCACCTGGCAGGGCGACGCCGAACAGGAAAACGTCGTTTGGGCTCCGGAGGGGGCCGTGACCACAATCTGCGCTTTCGCGGCACCCGTGATCGCTCCGGTTACGAAGCTCACAAAGACCGTCCGCGTAACGGCAGGCTGGACTCCGCCGAGCCGCTCAGCAGGCCAGCGGTGGCTCATACCGGCGCCGGCGAAGAACCCGGTCCATTTCCCCGCGTGGATGTAGCTGTCCAGCAGGTTCGACAAGCCAGTATTCGCGGCCGGCGAATTCGCATCGCAGAACACGCCACCCGTGGTCCACGGGCAGTATCCCCAAAGCGATCCATACACGGTATCGCCCCAGCTTTGATTTGCCGGCGAGGGGTTGTAATCGTAATACAGCGCCGCCGCGGCCCCAACCTCAGCGTTCAGTTCGCGCGCCGCCACGGTCGCATCCGTATTGAGGCCGTAATTGCAACCTGGCGTTCGCGCCTCGAAGCCAGCCACGGCCGTTGTCGCTGGCTCGCAAAAAGCGAATACGCGCCCGTAGTTCATGCCTTGGGTATTCGGATCGTAGCCCACGTCATGAATCCACTGCGTCGCGTCCTTGGTGAATTGCGTGTACGAAGTTGCGTAGGAACTCAGCGGCGGAAGATTCTGATGCGCAAGGTATCCCATGCCGATAGCCTTGATGCCCAGCATGTAGGGTTGCTGCCCGTAGCCCGCCAGGTTGGCCGTGTAGACGTAATAACTGCTTCCCGTGGCTCCCTTCCACGGATGATCCAGCGTCAGCAACGTGGCGCTGTTCCAGATGCAGGCATAGTTGTTGGAAAGATCCGTCAGATCGTTGTTAGACGTTGCGAAGACCGTCAGCGCGTTGTTGTTCACGGAGGGATTCACGCTGGCTGACATCCACGTGACGTTACCGGAATCGCCCGGCCAGTAAACCGAGAGCGTGGCCGAGGAGCCCGAGCCTGAATACAGGTATGACCCTGTAAACGGGTTGCCCCCCAGCGTGCCGGTGATCACCAGAACGCCCGGCGCCGCCGGAAACGATCCCGAAAGCGCGCTGATCGAAGACGAGCCGTTGGTGACAGAGGCCGTTCCCGTTGCCGTTCCCGCGCACACCGAACTGGGAATGTTCGATCCGGTAACCGCAGTCGAGCCCTGCGTGAGCGTCAGAGGCCCTGTATAGGAGTTCCAGTAAAATCCGTTGGACCAGGAATGATCGGCGCGCTCGCAGTTGGTGTCGTTGCTCTGCATGGTCGCCAGAGCGTTCTGCCAGTAAGTCCTCCAGGGGATGCCGCCGGGCGCGGCGGTGCTGGAGGTATCCGGATCATAGATCGCCGCCAGAATCAGCCAGGCGTACGCCCAGCCCGTGTCGCGTGTGTCGTCCCAGGAGTTGCAGCCATTCGCGGATACGCCGTTTGCCATATACAGGCCCATGCCCGCGTAGCCCCGCAAATCGGACCAGGAGACATTCGACGCCGGATCGAGCAGCTTCGAGACAAACGCTCCGACTCCTCCGCCGCCCAGAAACAGCCGCGGGAACCCGTTGCCGTCCGGATTGGCGAAAGGCGAATGAATCCAGTAGTTGCTGATGGCCTGAGCCGCGGATTTCGCAATGTTCAAGCCGCTGCGAAAGTATAACGCCCAGTGGGCTAAATCTTCGCCGTAGAAATTGATTCCCCCCGTGCTGGATTCGTTCACCCATCCGTTTGTGTCCGTGACCGCGTATTGCTCGCCCGTGAAGTGCCGCCCGTCAAGCCCGGGCACATCGTGGCCGGCGGAAAAAGAGTTTCCCAGCCCGAACCCGAACGGATTCAAATACACCGCGTCTTCGCTCTCGCATCCGGTGGTGCCAAACATCATGAGGCCCTCTCCGGTAGAATCCAGCGCGTGCGGATAGTGCAACACTATCGTCCGGGAGGCCGGCAGGATCGCGTAGGTCAGTCCCCCCGCGGTGTCCGCGTCCGAAGGAAACGGCCGCGTCAGAGTGATGTGACTCGGATCGGTGATGGATTGGATCTGCGCGATGAAGACAAACGGCAGGCCGCCATGCGTCGCCGGAATTTGAACGAACAACGTCGGGATCACTCCATTCGCAGGCGTCCAGTTTGTTCCGGCTCCGGTTAGAGTCGCCGACCCCGCGGCCACCGCGACTGTGCCCGCCGAGTACGTCGCGGCGCCGGGCAGCGCCGGAGCCCCCGTGGGACAAACCGGCGCGGTCGGATCGGTCAGGAACTTCGTCCCCGACCCGGTCACCTTGCTTTGGTAGACGTTGGTCCCGTCCGCGAACGAATGCCGCGGCAGGACGCTCGGGTCATAGCATAGATTCAATGTATTGCCCGCCGCCGAGCAGACCCGCAGTTCGTCCCAATTCGTGCGGTCGTAGATCAGGATGCGCGTGGGCAATTCTGACGTGTCGATCAGCGTCGCGTCGTTTACGGTTACCGAAGTCGACGACGGCGTGATCGCGCCGTGCAGCGTCGTTCCAGGACCGGCGCACGGGAACGAAATCGGACTCCCCTGGCAGTTCCAGAAATAGCTGACCGTGCCCTGCCCTGGGCTTTCCCATTGCGGCTTGCCGTTGGTCGACCACCCCGGATAGCTTTGCCCGAGCGACACAACTGGCGCGGCGTAATCTGCCGCTCGCAAGGTGGTGGCGTGCATCGCCCAATAGTCCTGATAACCCCACGGATTTTTGCCGAACGCCATCATGGGACCCAGCAGCGCGTCCACCAGCGGGTTCGCATTGACCACCACGCCGTTTGCATCCGTGGCCACCGCTCCGATGTCCTGCGTCACGCTCGCCGTATGCCCGTTCACGTCCGTGACCACAAGCTCGAAATTGTAGTCGCCGAAGATAAGCCCCTGTACCGTGGGCGTGCACGAGGAATGGTTGTCCCAGAAAAGCGCCGTGGGTCCCGACAGAACTTGCCAGAAGCACTGTACATCCGCGCTCCCATCGGCTTGCGAGTAGCTGGCGCGGCCGTCGAGTTGCCCCGGGAATCCCGCCCGGAAGCTGACCGTATTGCCCCACGGCGGCGCATTCAGAGTTTGCAGCACCGGCACCACCAGATTCTGGCCCGGTGTCGCGACGTAAAACGCGTTGCCCCCGCTGATTTGTCCGTTGTATCCGTGCCCGGAAGCATCCCCCAGGCTCCCGTCGAACTTCCAGTGCAGCAGAGCGCAGGTATTCGTGTCCGCCGTGACGGGCGGACGCGCTGTGGTGGAAACCGTGCACGTATAGATGCGAAAATATGCCGTCGAAAGATTCTGGCCGGTCGAGGCCGTGACCGCGCCCCCGCTGTTTGCCCCGGTGAGCGACGCGAATGCGTAATCCTGATCCCAAACTTTGTTACCGTTGATGTCCCAGGCCTGGCAGTGGTCCACCAGCCCGGCGGCATCCTGCTGGAAGCGGACCGTAAGAAAGCGATTCGCGTAAATCGAGCCGCCGCCGCCAGCCCCCCCCGGTCCCAGGCCCACAATTTGACACGGGCTGTTGTAGCCCAGCGTGGCGGTTCGGCTGAACAGTTGTAGCCGGATGTCCCCTCCGCCGAGGTTCAGGATCTGGATATCCAGCCCCACGGCATCCGCCTGGTACGGATGCCCGCTGGATGCGTTCGCGTCCCAGTCGTGCATCGAGAATTCGACCCGCCACGAATTCGCGATAGGCTGCGCGGGCACCGCTCCTGTGACCGATTGCGTGGAAAGTTGAATCGACTGGCCGCCGAATGCAAGAGAACTGAGCGCCGCCAGGAGCGTGAGTTGAGCCTTCATCGTTTGCGCCATGACCATTCGCCCCCGCCTAATACAGCACCCGCCAGGCGTAGACGTTGCTGGTGTCCTTCGCGCAGACGGACAGACTGTCTTTGACGCCGGCCGCTCCCGCCGCGAACCACAGGCGCCCGCGCACGCTGGCGCCGCACGCCGGCATCGCTTCGCCGAGTACCCCCAGCGGCTGCGCCGTGCCCAATAAACGGAAGTTCACCCCGTCGAACCAGATCTCGTAAAGCCGCGAGGCGGAGATGTCCCCGGGGCCGGGATCCGTCGCCCCGTCGGCGAGCTTCACCGGTCTCGTTCCCAGGCTGTCGATGTTGATGGTCGTGGGCCCTCCGCTGCCGTTCACGTCAGGCCTCCAGTTTATCGTCATGCCCGTGGTATAAATCGACAAGGTGGGGGACATCGAGCACGTATAGGCCACGGCCGAGCCGCTCGCCGAGGCGCACAGCCACGGGCTGCCGGATTGGTTCCGTGCCAGGGTCGATAGCACCGCCGTATCCGCGCTCGCCTGAATGCCGATGGTCTGGCCCGCTGTGCTGATCGCGTACAACGCCCCTGTGCCTGTGGTAAAGTTCAGGAGCGAGGAAGTCCCGACGACGGCGCCCGAGTTTTCCACCGTGACTCCGCTGCCGCTTGTGCCGCCGCCAGCCTCCAGGGCCCACACGTTGTTCGCCACGCAGCCGTAAAGATTTTGCCCCGCGGGCGCGTTGGTGACGAAGAACATCTGCCCCGAAGTGCAGGTACCGGGCAATGCCGCTCCGGTGCTCATCGGCTTTGTGGCGCTGGCGCCGCTAAAATCGACACCCTTCGATTGCAGCCTTAAATCCACTTGTGTTTGCGCCATCGCCGCGGCCGCCAGCACCGCCAAACAAATGATTCTAAACATCGCTCCTCCCGGCCCCAGAGATAAAGGCTCGATCGGAAGAGAAAAATTTCCTTGAAATACGAAGCGAATGAAATACAGTTATTTACATTTTCGGCATCTCGGTGTATGCCAGCTCCTGGCTGCCTTTTCGAGTATCCAAAATGAAATGTAAATAGCGAGTCAATCGGGTCCGGTAAAATAGCAGCAAAAAAACGCCATAGGCTGCGCCGCCCGCGGCTACCTCGATCGCCAGCTCCGCCCACGCATGCATCTGGATGCCCCCCAGCCAGACCTTGAGGGCCAGAACCAGCGCCACCATCACGGCCGATCCGCCCAGCGCCGGCGCAAGCACATCCAGATACTCGAGGTATCGTAGCCCGGTCACGCGCAGCAACTTCACGATCGGCGGCAGAATGGTGACCGGAGCCAGAATCAGCCAGCTCGCCGCAACCGCCGCAATCCCCCAGCGCGACGCGATCAGAAACGCCGGCGGCATCACCGCGAAGCTCAACAGCGAAACCCACATATTGAACCGCGTGTAACGCAGCGAGGTGAGCACCTGGGTGACCAGCGTCGCCAGCGTACGCACGCCCACGAACAAGGCGAGCCAGCGAATGGGCCCCTCGGCCCCGGCCCACTTCGATCCGAGCAGCGCTTGCACGGCTTCCGGCGCGACCACCGCCAGGCCGAGCAGCATCGGAAATATGGTCAGCGAAAGCGCCTCGCTGACGATGCGGAAATATCTCTGCACCAGCCGGGCGTCGTTCTGAATCTTGGCGAACAGCGGCCCCGTCACCCTCATCAGCAGCAGGCCGACTTTATCCGCCGGCGCGCTCGCCAGATTCATGGCCCACTGATAGGCTCCCAGCGCCGAATCCCCCAGCGTCCGTCCGACAATCGCGCCGTCGGAAAAAACGTAAATGGCCGATGCGATGCGGCTCACAGAAATGTGCGCGCCCAGGCGCACGGCCGCTTCGATCTGTGACCAGCGCGGCCATTTGAACGGTACCGGTTTCCACCAGTACATCAGCGCCGCTCCCGCGAGCCTTCCCGCCAGCGGCCCCGCCACCAGCGACCAGTACGCGAGCCCCAGCAGCGCGCACACGACCGTCACTACCGCCATCAGTACGGCCTGAACTGCGTCAATCACGGATAAACGCCGGTAGTCGAGATCCTTCTGTAGGAGAGCCATCGGTACCGCCTGGAATCCGGTGATCAGCAGCGCCAGGCTGTTCACCGCCAGCAGGACCTTTAACTGGTCCGACTTGAAAAACATCGCGGCCAGCGGCGCCGACAGCACCGTCAGCCCGTAGATGGCCGTGCAGATCGCCGCCGAGGCCGTATTCAACTGCGCAATGACATCGGCCGTCAGTTCCGGCATCTGCAAGGCCGCCGTTCCCAGCCCGAACTCCGACAGCACGGCCGTAATATTCAGCAGGATTCCCGCCATGCTGACCAGCCCGAAATCCGCCGGGGAAAGCAGCCGCGCGGCCCAAATCGCGCTCAGCCAGGTGATCAACTGCGTGGCAGTCTTCGCTCCCGCCGTCCACGCCAGCCCTCCCGCCACCGCGCCATCCAGTTTGCGATGGCTATGCTGCGTTTCAGCGCTCATCCCGCGTCCCGTACCACCGCCCGTACCATTTCTGTGAATTGTTCCACATACACCCGTTCGGTCAAGTGGTCGTGCGCATACCGGTAGCCCCGCTCCCCGAGCCGCCGCCGCAGTTCCGGATCGCTCAGCAATTCGCGCAATCTCCGCTCCAGCGCCGCCGTGTCATCGCCGGGCACAATAAAACCATTCTCTCCGTCGCGAATCGTATACGGAATCCCGGCCACGTCCGAGCCGATGACTGGGACCCCGGCCGCCAAACCCTCCATGACCACGCGCGACGGCCCGCCCTCGCATCGCGAGGGATGCACCAGAACCGTGCACCCGCAAATCAGCTTCAACGCCTCTTGGTTCGGTAGCGCGCGAACAATTTCGATCTGCCGGCAATTTCCGCGCAGCGCCTCCAGTTCCTTGCGCTCCTGCTCCAGATACCACCCCACGATTTTCAACTTCACCTCCGGAAAATCCGGCGCAAGCCGCTGAAACGCTTCCACCAGGCGGTCCACGCCTTTCAGATACCAGGGCGTGCCGATCAAAAGAACATATCGTTCCTGACCGGCGCACGTACCGGCCGTAATCGTGGATATCGGCACGAATTCGTGAAAAATCGAGGCCTTCACCCTTCGTCCCCACCGGTATCCGTCAAGCTGCGCCGGATACAGCAGATGCACGCGATTCGCGAGCGCCATGGTGACGTGCAGGCTTGCATCGGAATAAAGCTTCCGCAGCCGGTCTCCCAGGCTTGGCCGCGGGCGGTTGCTGATCGCAATCAACCGCGGCGTTGTCGCGACTTCAATCACCAGCTTTCCGCGCGTCAACAGCTTCAGCAGCCCCGCTATCATCCCGGTGGTCATATGCGAATACGCCAGGATGCAGTCGTACGGCTTTTCCCGGTGAAGCTCCCATCCTTTGCACACATAAAACCAGAACTGTGCGAGCCTCGTGCGGCGTTTTCCCTTCCTGCTCCACGCCAGAAACCAGTGGTACCGAAACCGTCCTGACGTGTACACCGGATATGAACCTGGCCCGAACGCAGCCTCGACTTCTTTCACGTTCGTGAACCAGACCGGCTGAAGAACATCTCCTTCCAGGGTTTCCGATAACAGGAAAAACCGGTCGATCGCGCGGTTGACCGGCGGCGGCACAAGCGTCCCATGAAGGTACAGAATTCGCATGCGGCTTGAAGCGTCGATTCCGGGCAGTTATTCAGAATAACAGCGGAACCATCATGCAGCTCTTTCGAGACCTCGAAGGAGTACGCGAACAAACACGCGAAATTCACCGCAAAATGGGTCTAGGGTACAATGAAGCTCAAGTGACGCCGGCGCGTCAGCCTTCCCGATTTCGATCCAAGATGGTTTCGGCGCAGTTGTTCCCGGGAGTTGAAGCAATTCACGCCCTAGCCAATGACTGGGAAGCGCTGGTGGGAGATTCCTATACAAGGAGTTTTGCGCAGCCCGCCTGGCATCTGGCCGCAATCGACGCATTCCCCCGCCGCGACATCGCCGTCGCGGCGGCCCGCGAAAACGGCCGTCTTCTGGGAGTGCTGCCGTTCTGCCGCATCCCTACCGATGCGCGCGGCCTGTACTTCACCCTGATTGGCCCCCCCGGCCGCGGCGATTATCAGCCGCTGGTCGCCGATTCGCAACGCGCCCCGGACGCGCTCCCGGCCATGCTGGAAGCCGCGTTTCGCCACTACGGCAAGCGCGGCGTTTATTGGTTCCCGAATATTCCCGCCACCGATCCCGCCCTCCCGGTGCTTCGCTCGTTTTTCAAAGCCAACCGCATGCCGTTCGTCGAAGAGCGCGAATCCGGCCCCCGCCTGCGCCTCAACGGCGCCGATTTCCCCGTTGTCGAAGCCTCCTGGTCCGCGAATCACCGCTATGACGTGCGTCGGAAGCGGAAACGCCTCGCAAGCCGGGGCCCCGTAACGCTCTGGCAACCCTCCAGCATCGAAGAAGCCCGACCTGTGTTGGACGATTTTTTTCGCGTCCACGATCAGAAATGGCTCGCGCAGGGCTTTCCCGGAATGTTTCAGGACCCCGCCAACCGGCGTTTTTTTCAATCGATTCTGACGCGGATGTGGGACCGCGGCGCGCATTTCTCCACCGTGCGCTGCGGACCCGTCGACGTCAGCTACCACTTCGGGTTTCTTTCCGGCGGGTGGATTCAGTGGTATCGCCCTTCCTACCGCCCGGAATATGCCGCCTACTCGCCGAGCAAGGTCCACGTCGCCATGCTCATCGAAGAAGCCTGCCGCAACCGCTGGAACGGCTTCGATTTCCTGCTCGGCGCGGAAGACTACAAAGCCTCCTGGTGCAATGAGGAGTTCGAGGTCGTAAATATTTACGCTGGTTTCCACCCCTGGAGTCCCGCCTACTTCTGGTTTTCGCGCGGCAAGCCCTTCGTCCGTTCGAAGCTTCAGTTGACATACCTGCGTGCGCGCACGTGGATGCAGCGCATCCGGCAGCGGAGCCCGCAATGATTCGCGAAGTGCTTCGCCGGGGCTACCGCACCCTGCTTCCCCTGCTCTATTCTCGCTCGCAATACAAAGCGTTTCTAAACGTGTCCCTCGGCGAGGTCGATCTCCGGCTTCAGCAACTTGCCTCGGCCACCGGCCTGTTTTCGAGCATGTTGCGCGCGATTCCGGTGCGGGCCCCGTTCGGACGCTCCATGTTGGTCATCGCCCCCCATCAGGACGACGAGATTATCGGCTGCGGCGGAGCTCTGGCGTTGCAGGTTGCCTCCGGCTGCCCGGCGCACGTCGTGGTTTTACAGGACGGCGCCGACGGCCACGAAGACCTGGGCATGCGCCGGGAACAACTCGCCCATTTGCGCAATAACGAATCCCGCGCCGCCGCCGCTGTCCTTGGCATCCCCGAGCCGCGTTTTCTGCAGCACTCCGATCTCGCCGCGAAGGCCGCAGAAGCAGCGGGGCAGCTCACCGAGATCATCCAGGAAACCGGTGCGGACGCCATTTTCGCGCCTTTTCCGCTCGACGGCCAGGCCGATCATCGCGCGGCAAACTATATCCTGGCCGATGCCCTGAAAGGCGTCAGCCGCAAAGTCCGCGTCTTCGGTTATGAGGTCTGGGGCCTCTGCATCCCCAACGTGATTCTGGTAATCGACGACGTCATCGAAAAAAAGATGAAAATGCTGGAGTGCTTCCATTTCGCCAATCAGGCTCTGGATTACACCCAAAGCACCCGGGGTCTCAATATGTACCGTTCCCGCCTGCTCGGCGCCGGCGAGTGCAAATATGCGGAGTGCTTCTTCGAGGCTCCACGGCTCGACTACATCGAACTGGTCGAGCGCATCCGGGCGCGCGAGCGCGGAGCCTGACGGCGGCGCATGATCCGGGCGCTTTGGCGGCATTTCAGCTACAACTACCGGGAAGGCGGCCTCCGCCAAATCGGCCACAAAATCGTCTGGCGAGCCGGGCAATGGGTCCGGTCCGATGTCGTCTGGCTCGTTTACCATCTGGATCTGCGGTATTTTTCCATGACCCCACGCTTGCCCTTGATGGAGGCGCGAATGGACTTTGAACAATTGGCCGCGGCCGGCTACTTCAAGGCGCTCGCGTTTCCGGAAGCCGTACAACAGAAACTCGCCTCCGGTTGCCGGTGCCACGGATTCTTTTGGGACGGGCAGCTTGCCAATATCGGTTGGACCTCGTGCGGCTACCTGGAGCCTGAACCCGGGATCCGTATCATCGATAAAGATTCCATCGGCATTCACGATTGCTTCACGCTCCCGGATTTCCGTTCCAAAGGAGTCTATACGGACACGTTGGTCCGCATGCTGAGCGGCGGCCGGAACGACGGAGCCTTACGAGCCCTCATCGCCGTGGACCCGGTGAACTTTGCCTCCATCCGCGCTATTGAGAAAACTGGCTTCCAACCCCTTTACCGGCTCACCATCCGCCGTCGGTTCGGCCGCCGCCTAAGGCGCGAATCCCCCTTCGATCGGATCTTCTGATGCACGAGCGCCCGGCGTTGACCATAACTCCTGAAATGGTTCCAATTAGGCGGGCCCCTTGAACTTCCTCTGGGTGATCGACCTCGCCTACTCCACCCGCCTGCATCACGGCGGGCTGCTGCGCTACTTCAATCTTTCGCGCGAGCTCATCGCCCAGGGTCACTCCGTCCGATTTGCCGTCAATTTTGAGGACCAGCGCGAACAGGCCGCCGAATGGCTGGAGTCTCTTAAGGCCGAAAACGCGCTCACCGATTTCTGCGAGCTGAAACTGGATCGGTCTATTTCACCGTGGCGGCGCGCCGCGGCGCTGCTCCTCCCCTTCGGTTTCCACGAGCGCGCGATCCGTCCCTTTGTTGATGACGCGATGGCCGCGCTCACCGCTGCGGCCCGGCGTTTCCCCTGCGATATCGTCATCGTTTCGAGCCGGACCCTGATTTTCGCGGCGCACAATTTCCGGCTCCGCCCCTGCATCGCCGATTTCAGCGATTCCGCAACCCTGTATGCCTGGCGCGAGCTGAAAGGGAGCCTCCGCGCCGGCGCTGCGCGCTTGTCTCTAAGGCGCGCGCTCGACCTGGCGCATTTCTTCTTCCGGGAACGGCATAGCGCCCGCCGGTACGCAGCCGGGATCGTCGTCTCGCCCGTAGACAAGCGCAGCTTCGATCGCTTCACGGACCCGCGCAAAATCGCCTGCATCGCCAACGGCGTCCTGTCCCCTGGCCCGGCTGGCGTCTCCAAGATTCCCCATCAGATCCTGTTCTCCGGAGTTATGAATTTTCCGCCGAATTATCAGGCCGCGCTCTGGTTCCTTGACCATGTTTTTCCGCGAGTGCGAAAGGTGCGGCCGGATCTCACCTTCGTCATCGCCGGCGCCCACCCGCCCCAGCCGCTCCTGGCCCGGGCCTCCGCGCACGTCCAAATCCCCGGTTTCGTTCCGGATCTGAATCAACTTATTTCCCGGAGCGCTCTGTACGTCGCTCCCCTGATCAGCGGCGGCGGATTTAAGAACAAGGTAGTCGAGGCGATCGCGAACGGAACCTTTGTGATCGGCACTTCTCTGGCCGCGGAGTTTCTGGAACCGCGGATTCGCGCCCTGATGTCAATCCACGACGATCCGCGGGAGATGGCGGACGCAATCTGCGGCTTTTTCGCCCGGCCGGCGGCCTACGCGGAGCGCCTCGAACAGCTCCGCCGCATCGTCGCCGATGAGTTTTCGTGGCCGAAAAAGGCTGCGGAACTGGCCGAATTCGCGCGGTCCGTAATCACGGCGCACCCGCCCGCCTGATTCGTCGCAGGGCGCGCTGCGTTGCTACGATGGTTAGGAGCGCCGTTTCTCACGCCATGCAGCGGTATTACTTCGATCACAACGCGACTACGCCGGTCTCCGCCGAAGTCCTGGACGCGATGACCCCGGTGATGACCGAAGTGTACGGAAACGCCTCCAGCATCCATCATTTCGGACAAAAGGCGCGCCAGGAACTGGATACGGCCCGCAAGCGCGTCGCCGCGCTGCTCGGCGCGGCTCCCGAAGAGATCGTGTTCACCAGCGGCGGAACCGAAGCGGACAACCTCGCGGTGCTCGGCATGGCTCGCGGCGGCCACGCGGTTGTCTCCGCCGTCGAGCATCCGGCGGTGCTCGGTGCCGCAGCGCAATGCGCTTCTCTGACCCAGGTGCCGGTCGACGGCCGCGGCATCATCGATCCGGACGACGTGCGGCGCGCGCTGCGCCCCGATACGCGGGTGATCAGCGTCATGCACGCCAATAACGAGCTCGGCACTCTCCAGCCCGTCAGCGAAATCGCCCGCATCGCCGCGGAGGCGGGCGTCGCATTCCATTCCGACGGCGTCCAGGCCGCGGGAAAGATTCCCGTGGACGTGCGCGAACTCGGCGTGACCTTGTACTCCGTCACGGCGCATAAGTTCTATGGGCCGAAGGGAGCCGGTGCTCTGTTCGTTCGCAAGGGCGCGGGCATCGCGCCTATCCTCTTCGGCGGCCATCATGAGCGCGGCCGGCGCGCCGGCACCGAGAATGTCCCCGGCGCGGTTGGCTTGGGCCGCGCCGCGCAGTGGATTTTGGAACACGCGGCGCCGGAAAACCAGCGGCTCGCAACTCTGCGCGACCGCCTGGAAAAGGCCGTGCTCGACCGCATCCCCGGCGCCCACGTCAACGGCGCGGGTGCGCCCCGCACGCCGAACACGTCCAACCTGCGCTTCGACGGCATCGATTCCGAGCCTCTGCTCATCGCCCTCGATTTGCGCGGATTTGCCGTATCCAGCGGCTCGGCGTGCTCCAGCGGCGCAACCGAGCCGTCGCATGTGCTCACCGCCATCGGCCTCACGCGCCAACAGGCGCGGTCCAGCATCCGCATCTCTCTCGGCCGCTCGAACGACGCGCCGCAAATCGACGCTCTGGTAAGTGCCCTGGTCGATTGCGTCGCGCATCTCCGCAAACTGGCGCCTGCCTATGCCTGACTCTTCCCGGATCGCCGTCGCCATGTCCGGCGGAGTCGATAGCTCCGTCGTCGCCGGTCTCCTGCGCTCGCGGGGCGAGGACGTCCTCGGCCTCACGATGCAACTCTGGAACCAGCGGCGCCTTCCCGAGCTCCAGGGCAACCGGGCCACCGGCCGCTGCTGCTCGATCGACGACGTCTACGATGCACGCTACGTCGCGCAGCACCTGGGCATTCCGTATTACGTGGTCAATTTCGAGCAGCGCTTCGAAGAGCAGGTCGTCAAGCCGTTTATCCACGAGTATCTGGCCGGACGCACCCCGATTCCTTGCACTCTGTGCAACAACTTCGTCAAGTTCGACCAGTTCTTGGAGGTGGCGGCGGGCGTGGGAGCCGGACGCATCGCCACCGGACACTACGCGCAGATCCGCTGGAATCCTGATTCCGGCCGCTGGGAGATGCTCCGCAGCGTGGACCGCGCCAAGGACCAGACCTACTTCCTTTTCGGCCTGACGCAGAAACAACTCGAGCGTACCCTTTTCCCATTGGGCGGGATGCGGAAGCCAGAGGTCCGGGAGCTCGCGCGCCAGCTCGGCATTCCTACCGCGGAGAAGCCCGATAGCCAGGAAATCTGTTTTGTCCCGAACGGCGATTACGCCGCATTTATTGACGCCTATTTTCGCGAGCAGGGTGTGAATCCGCATCCGGCCGGGGGCGAACTTGTCACCACCGATGGCCGCGTGGTAGGCGCGCACGCCGGCGTCCACCGCTTCACCATCGGCCAGCGCCGCGGCTTGCAATTCGCCGCGGGGGAGCCGCTCTACGTCATCGCGACCGAACCCCAGACCCGGCGCGTGATTATCGGCCGCCATGACGAACTGCTCCGCGCGCGGATGCGCGTGAAAGACGTCAATTGGATTTCCATTGCGCCTCCAGCGGCGCCGGTTCGTGCGGAGGTGAAGATCCGCAACAAGCATGCCGCCGCCCCCGCCACCATCGTCCCCGCCTCCGGACCGGCGCGGGTGGAAGTCCGTTTCGAGGAGGCGCAGCGCGCCGTCACGCCTGGCCAGGCCGCTGTCTTTTACTCCGGCGATCTCGTCCTCGGCGGCGGCTGGATCGAGTGAACTTTCTCGAAGCGCTGCTCGCCCGCATGGTGCTGGCGACTCCTTCCCTTGCGCCCTTCTACGCCCGCCTGCTCGATCGCGCCGTGCCGCGCCTCCGGCGCACCGCCCTACAGAACCTGCGCATGGCCGGTTTCCGCGATGCTGAGCGCATCGCCGGCGATGTCTTCGAATCCGTCGCGCGATTAATCCAGACGTTCGCGCGCTTTCCCGAGCTCACTCCCCAAACGATTCATCACCTGATTGCTTACGAAGGCCTGGAGAACTTTACCCGGGCAATGGATCGCGGCAAGGGCGTGCTGGTCGCTACCGGCCACCTCGGCAATTGGGAACTGAGCGCCTTCGCCCACGCCTGGATGACGGCGCCGATGAACATCATCGTGCGCCCTTTGGATAATCCGCGCATCGACGCGCTCATCGAGCGCCGCCGCGCCCTCTCCGGCAACCGCATCATTAGCAAACGCGAGGCCGCGCGGGAAATCCTCAAAGCCCTCCGCGCGGGTCAGGCGGTCGGCATCTTGGTCGATCAGAATTCATCGCCCTCGGAAGGCGTATTTGTCGATTTCTTTGGCGTAAAGGCTTGCGCTGGCACGGCGTTTGTCAAATTCGCCCACCATACCGGCGCGGCCGTCGTGCCGGGATTCGCATTATGGGAGAAAAGCCAGGCGCGATACGTGCTGCGTTTTTATCCCGAAATCGAAATGACCGGAAATGTGCAATATGATACGCAACGCGTTCATTCCGTCTTGGAAAACGTCATCCGCGAATATCCCGGCCAATGGCTTTGGATCCACCGCCGCTGGAAGACGCGTCCGCCGGGCGAGCCGCCGCTCTATTAAAACAGGAATGACTCCTATCGGCTTGAAACGGAATCGCTTTACGATGTTGTGGAATCCGCCCGGCCAAGTGCCATATGGCAGGGTGGTCGCGGCGTAACCTCTCCCCAGTTCGAGCGTCAATATAGGCAGCAAGGACGGCAACAACGGCCGCTGTATACGAGACACTGTCTGTCTTCAAACTATTCACAATTCTGAGAACGAAGGAGTTATGCGATGAAACTCGCCAAAATTACAATTGGCTTCGCTACTTTGGCTCTGGCGGTCGCCAGTGCCGCGAGCAAGTATACCGTGAACCTCGCTGACACTACCTGGGTCGGCGATAAGCAACTCAAGGCTGGCCAGTACAAGGTGGAGATCCAGGGCGATCAGGCCGTTTTCGAGAGCGGCAAAGAGAAGATTCAGGTGCCCGCGACCGTAGAGAAGAGCGATCGGAAATTCCCCTACACGGAACTGGACGCTTCCAATTCCCGGCTGCGGGAGATCCACGTGGGCGGAACCAATACTAAGATCGTGATTAAGAGCGCCTCTGAGGGACAGACCCGCCCCGCCGGAACCGGCGAATAACCAGATCTGACCCCGCATAAAGGCGCACGTCTTCCGGCGTGCGCCGCCCTTCAGATTTCCAGCATTCCCGTGCTATCGCCGAAACTCGCTTGGTGTACCCCGAGCTTATCCAGCAGCGCCAGCATCAGGTTGGACATCGGCGTATGCGGCGCGAACTTCAGGTGCCGCCCGCCCTGCAAACGCCCGGACGCGCCCCCGGCCACCACGATCGGCAGAGGATCATGGTCGTGCTGGTTCCCGTTGCTCATGCTGCTGCCGTAGAGCACCACGGAATGATCCAGCAGGTTCCCGTCGCCATCGGGCGTGGCGTGCAGCTTTTCGAGCAGGTACGCCAGCATCTTCACATGATACTGGTTGATCTGCGCGAAGGTGTCCATCTTGGCGCGCACATTCGAATGGTGGGAAGCCGTGTGGAACCCGTCGCGAACGCCGCTTCCGGGATAGGTCGCGCCGCTGGTGTCGCGAGCGTACATGAGCGTCGTGATCCGCGTGATCTCCGCCCGCCACGCGAGCGCCTGTAGGTCGAACATCAGCTTTAGATGATCTTCGAAGGCCTCCGGAATGCCGACCGGTGCCTCGGGAATATCCGGATTGTTGGCGGATTGCTCGGTGGCCTTTTGGATTCGCCGCTCGATTTCGCGAATATCGTCCAGGTATTCCGCTAGGCGCGCGCGATCGCTGAGATCCAGCGTGCCTTGCAGTCGCGCGACTTTGTCCGTCACTGAATCCAGGATGCTCCGGTCCTGCTTTTTGCGAGCCAGGCGCAGCGCGGAGTTATTGCCATCGCCGAACAGACGCTCGAACACCACCTGCGGGCTGTTCTCCATCGGAAGCGGCAGAGTCGGCGTGCGCCAGGAAATCGTGTTGAAGTAGGCGCAGCCATAGCCCGAGCCGCAGTTCAGCCCGACCTCTTCGATTGCCAGTTCGATCGACGGCAGGGGCGTATCCTGGCCGATGTGCTCGGCGAGCACCTGATCGATGGTCATGCCCGCGTGGACCGAGCCTTTTTCCGGATGCGCTCCGCTCAGGAAAACCGCCGCGGAGCGGGCGTGGTCCGCGCCTGCGTCGGAGCCTACGCCGCTGGCCGAAGGATGCGCCAGGTTGCTGAAGATATTGACGCGATCGCGCAGTTTTTCCAGCGGCTTGAGGCTGGGGGTGAACTCGAACTCCGAACCTTCCTGCGCTGGCGTCCACTTGTCCATCGTCGCTCCGTGCGGGACGTAGATGCCGCAGAACCGTGTCTTGGGGCTCGCCGCCGTCTGGCCCAGCGGAGTTTGCGCCGGAACCATGGAGTCCAGCAAGGGAAGAGCGAGACTGACGCCAACTCCACGCAGAAAAGTCCGGCGCGGCAAATGTTTTTTCGTGATGAAGGTCATGGTTGCGCTCCTGCCCGCTCCCTTGCGGTCGCGGCTCTGGCTTGTGGCTCTTTCACGCGCATCTGGAATGGCGCGCTGTTGACAATCCCTAACACCAGGTCCGAGAATCGATACCCGCCCTGCGCCGCTCCGTGCATGATCGAACGGACCGCCGGCATATCGTAGTATTTCGTTTCGCGGCCCGCTCCGTACATCAGCAACTTCTCTGTAACGGTGCCCACGAACGCCTCCGGGCGGTCGAGCAGAGCCTTGCGCAAGCTGGACGGCCCATCCAGCTTGGTGCCGTCCACAAGCTGCCCGCTCGCGTCGATCTTGACCCCCGAATCCATCGTCCGCCACGCACCCACGCCATCGAAGTTCTCGAGCGCCAGGCCGATCGGGTCCATGATCTTATGGCAGCCCGCGCAGACCGGGTTCGCGCGATGCTCCTCCATGCGCTCCCGGACGGAGCTCGCCACAACCGAATCCGCATTCTCCTTGAGCGGCGGCACGTTGGGCGGAGGCAGTGGCGGCGGGCTGCCCAGCAGATTTTCTAAAATCCATTTGCCGCGCTGCACAGGCGACGTGCGGTTCGCATTGGAGGTCACCAGCAGCATGCTGCCCTGCCCCAACAAACCGCGCCGCGCGTCGCTGGGCACCGGGACCCGGCGGAAATCCGGGCCGTACACTCCGGGGACGCCGTAGTGCTTCGCCAGACGCTCATTCACGAAGGTGTAGTCCGCGTTGAGCAGATCCAGCACCGGCCGGTCCTCCCTCAGCACGCTTTCAAACAGCAGTTCCGTTTCGCGCTGGAACGCCTGGCGCAGGTTGTCGTCAAAATCCGGGAACTCTCGAGGATCCGGATTGCTGCTCTTGAGGTCGCGCAAATACAGCCACTGCCCCGCAAAATTGGTCACCAGCGCCCGCGAGCGGGGATCCTGAAGCATCCGCAGCGTCTGCCGCCGGAGAACGGCCGGTTCGTGCAGTTTGTTCTGGATCGCGACATTCAGCAGCTCCTCGTCCGGAATGCTGGACCAGAGAAAAAACGACAGCCGCGAGGCCAGTTGCGTATCGCTGATGCGGTACGGTGCGCCCGGCGCAACGGACGCCGGCGGCGGCTCGAACCGGAACACGAACTCGGGATCCGCCAGAATACGCCGCAGCGCCATCTCGATTCCCGCCTCGAAGCGCCCCGTGCGGTTGCGCTCCTGCTGGTAGAAACCCAGCAGCGATTCGACGTCGGAATCGGCTGGCGCCCGCCGGAAAGCGCGCCGGATCAGGTTGGAGATGATCTTCTTCGCGCAGGAAATTTCGTCGCTGGCCGATTCAGGATGGCATACGAAGATTTTCCGGCGGCTGGGCGTGTCGCCCGGACCCGTGGCGTTATACGGGCCCGTGATATCCACGCGCGCCAGATGCGGCACCGTGGTATAGCCGTACTGCATGCCGATATTGGGATCGTTGGTGCTGTTGATCGGGCGATGAACCAGATCCTCAATCGCGGCGTAGCTCGGCTGGAGGAAATCGACGCCCAGAGTCTGCGGCCCGGCCTTTACCTTGAGGCGAAACTCCAGATGAATATCGGGGCTCATCTTCGCCCGCTCCGCTACCGGGTCGGTGAGAGCGGGTTTGGGCTTGGGCGGTACGTTGGGGCTCTCCCGCATGAAGAAATACGGAACGCTATCGAGTTCGTATAGCTTCACTCGCTCGCCGTTCAGAGTAACCTCGAGTTGCTGGCCTTCGGCCGATTGCCCGAAAACCTGGCCAAAGCTGAGCTTGGCCAGCGAGAGCTTGATGGAATATTCGCCATCCAGCGGGAAATTATGCTCGATCCGCGTACCGCCGCGGGTGCCGGGCGGCAGGCCGTCAATCGTGCTCGTCTGGCTGAGGTCGCCTTTGACGGTGTACGTCACGTCCGTGGGCGCGGTCTCCGGATCGCCTACCGCCAGCCGGCTGATCTTGGCCGCCGCGGAAACGTAGCGCTCCAGCAGCGCGGGCGAAACGCCCAGCACGTCGGCGATGTTGTCGAAGCCGTTGCTCGAATCATCGGCCGGAAGCAGCGTCGCCGGATCCACGTCCACCGCCAAGAGGTCCCGGATCGCGTTGGCGTACTCCGCACGATTCATGCGGTGCAGCGGTGTGCGGCCCGGGTTCGGATGGGCGGCGGCGGCCCGATCGAGCGAATCTTCGAGCGCTGCGGCGAATGCGTCCAGCGCCTTCCGCTCCGGACGGCGCGCGCCCGCCGGAGGCATCATGCCCGCCCGGACTTTGCGGACCACCTTCTCCCACGTTTCGGCGTTGGCCCCGACGTGCTCGATATCCAGCGAATCCAGTTCCAGCCCGCCCGTCTTCAGTTTCTGGTTATGACAGGTGATGCAGTATTGATTGAGCACGGCCTTCGGAGCCGGCTCCGGCGCGGGCGGTTGGCCGCCGGCTTGCCGCCACGCAAAGGCCACCGCGAAAACCGCCGCCAGGCTGGGGAGCAGGGATTGCTTCATTCGGTTGACGCGTTGGCGCCGCGCTCGGCCATGAGTTTCTTGAGCAGCGCGATCGCCTTGGGCTTCGCTTCCGGCGGGCGCACCGCGAGAAAGATGCCCTCCGCGAACGTCATCGGCGTCCGCCCCCCGATATCCTTCACATCCAGCCTCGCGCCGTGATCGGCCAGGATTTGGATGACCGACTCCCACCCCCGGTTCGCCGCCCCGTGAATTGCCGCCATGCCGAGGGAATTGACCGCGTTTACGTCCGCCCCGCGCTCCAGGCACAGCTTCACGGCTTCCACGTAATCGGCTTCCGGGTGGCTGAATGTCTGGCCCGGAATCCAGTTGATTCCGGACGCCGCCATCAGCGCCGTGGTGCCTTGCTTGGTCGCGATGTTGGGATCGGCGCCGTTTTCGAGCAGCAGGCGCATCACCTGAATATCGCCCGAAAGCGCCGCGCGCACAAACGGAGTCTGGCCGTCGAAATTGACCCACGACGCGTCGAATTGCATGAGCCCGTGAACGGGCACCGTGTCGGTGCGCTGGTTCGGATTGGCTCCCTTCTTGAGAAGAGCCTTGATCAGGTCCATCGGGTCCCGGCCGTCGGTCGGCAGATCCGTGTATTTTTCATGATTGAAATTACGCAGGTCGACGGCCGCAAACAGCGGGCCGCGCCCGTAGTCGTCCACCGCATTGGGATCGGCGCCGTTGTCGAGCAGATAGCTCGCGATTCCGACTTGCCCGTTCAGGAGCGCGATGATCAGCGGAGTCGTGTGGTTGCCGGAGGACTGGTTGATGTCGGCGCCGCGCTTCAGCAGCAGTTTCGTCATCTCCAGATTGCCGTCGCGTACGGCAAATAGCAGGGGAGTCATGCCGCCATCGGGCGTAGGAAGGGCTCGCTGGCGAATGATGCCGGTTCCAGCGGCGCCGCCCGCCCGCGCCGGTACGTATTCGCCCGGAGGCATCGTCACGTTCGTGCGCGCGTTTACATCCGCCCCGCGGTCCAGCAAAAGTTTCACCGCCTCGGGATGATTCTCCACCACCGCCCACATCAGCGCGGTCTGCGCATGTACGGAATCCTTGGCGTTCACGTTCGCGCCGCGATCGAGCAGCAGTGTGATCGCCTCAAGTTTGCCGGTCCGCGCCGCGGTCATCAGCGCAGTTTCCCCGCCCGGCAGCGCGCTATTGGGATCCGCGCCGGCATCGAGGAGCTTGCGGAGCATGCCCGCGCTCCCGTTCTTGGCCGCCAGGCTGATCGGCGTGACGCCGTAGCGTGTGGCTGCCTTCACGTCCGCTCCGGCTTTGATCAGCGCCTCGGCCACCGCGAGGTCGTCGCGCCGAACCACCCAATGCAGCGCCGTGGTGCCGTCGGGCTGCGTGGAATTGATGGGCGCCTGCGCGGCGAGAAGCGACTGAATCGCTTCGCGATCGCCCTTCATCGCTGCGTCCGGCAGGCGCGTATCGGCCGCCGCGGCGAGGCCCGCCAAAATTACCCCAATCGAACACCCAAACAGACTGTTCCGCCGCATTCGAGTTGCTCCAAGGGCGGCCGGCTGAGGCTCGCCTTTCGTTTATTCGATCACGGGGGTGAAGCGGCGTCAAGGCTGGCCGCTGACTTCGGCCTCCACAGAGCGTCCCGCCTGCCTTTCGTCCCGCCTGCGCTTGAATCAGCCGTGGCCGGGGGCCGGTTGCAGGCCGTTTGGTTCTTGACGACTGTATACAAGTGATGTAGACTGCCAGAAGTTGCTTCGCAGGAAAAAATATCTTTTCGAGGTTGGTGATTCCAGGTAATTCGCCTGGAAAAGTTTAAATCCATCGCGGTTTCAATTCCAGCCGTGTTGGCGTACCCGCGCGTAATCCGGCGCTTAGCGCAGCGGGGCGTTTGATCCGACAGCCGGCCTTCGGCAGCAGCTTATCCAACAAGGTCACTTCACGTGTAAGGAGATTTGACGGGATGAGAAATGCATTTCCAGTTTGCAGCCGCTTTCTACAGTGGGCGTCACTTTTCGTCATTCTGGTCTCGCTGGCCTTAGGCCAGGTGGGTAACGGCACCATCACCGGCGTCGTTTCCGATCCCGCCGGCGCCGTCGTGGCTGGAGCCACGATTCAAGCCAAGAACGCGGAAACCGGCGTGGTTTACTCCGCCGTTTCCACCAGCACGGGCAACTATACGATTACCGACCTGCCCGTCGGAACCTATTCCGTCACCGCCACGGTGCAGGGCTTCAAGACCTACACGCATACCAACCTCGCCGTCGCCGCTACCCAGGTCCTCCGGGAAAACATCGCGCTTGAAGTGGGCGCCGCGGCCGAATCGGTTACGGTCACGGCGGAAGCCACTCTGCTCAAGACGGAGAGTGGCGACCTGACCCATAACATCACAATTCAGCAAATCGACGACCTTCCGCTGCTGGGCATCGGCACGGCCAACTCCGGCACGTCGGGTTTCCGCAACCCTTATAACGTCCTCCAGACCATCCCCGGCGTCAGTTCCTACAACAGCAGCGGCCAGTTCACCCTCAACGGTCTCGGCGGCAACATGACGGAAACCATGCGCGTCGAGGGCCAGGATGCCACGTCCCGCCTGTTCAATACTTACGACTACACGCAGATGGGCCAGCCCAGCGCCGAGTCCATTCAGGAGATGGCGGTTCAGACCAGCAACTACGCCGCCGAGTACGGGCAGGCCGGTTCCGCCGTATTGAACATGACCATGCGCTCCGGCACCAACCAGTATCACGGCTCCGGTTACGATTACTTCGTCAATGAGGACCTCAACGCCGGCTACCCCTTCAGCTACAGCACCGGCAACGGCGGAAAATACCGGCCCCGAAATCGGCGGAACGATTTCGGCGGCACCCTCGGCGGCCCGGTCTACATTCCGAAAATTTACAACGGCCACGACAAAACCTTCTTCTTCTGGAACTACGAGGAGTTCCTCGAAACCACGCAATACGGCTTTACGGATACGGTCCCGGTGCCGGCCTATCGCAATGGCGATTTCTCCGCGATCTCGCCCAACGGAACTTGCAGCCTCTGCTCGACCTACGCCATTCCCACGACGCCGCTGGGCGTTCCCACCCCCCAATTGGACGCCCTGGGCCGCCCGATGTTCGCCAACGCGATCTACGACCCGCTTACGCGGGCCGTCAATCCGTCGAATAATCTGGGATACGCAAATCCTTTCCCGGGCAATATCATTCCCCCCTCCCGTTTCGATCCCGTCGCCTTGAACATCCAGAAACTCATCCCCCAGGCTCAGCTTTCCAGCCTTACGGGCAATCTGAATGCCAGCATCCCTGGATCGCGCTACTCCGCCATTCCGTCGCTCAAAATCGACCAGAACATCTCGAACAAAGACAAAGTTTCCTTCTATTGGTCGCGCGTAAACACCGAGAGCCAGATCTCGTCTCCGCTGGGCGGCGCCGATGGCCTCCCGCTGGAGATTGGCGCCTACCGCGGCACCTTCATCCCCACCTACACGATTCGCCTGAACTATGACCGCACCATCTCGCCGACCCTTCTGCTCCACCTCGGCACAGGCTACTATCACACCCAGTTCTTCGATCACGCGCCGTTTCTCAATTTCGACCCCGCCTCGGTCGGCCTGACCGGCTTCGTCATCCACCGCCAGTTCCCCTCCATCACAGGACTGATGAACACCTACGGCGGCATGCAGAATATGGGCGAGGCGATTCAGACGCTCAATTACGAAGAAAAACCCAGCTATGCCGCTAACCTCACTTGGATTCGGGGCAGCCATACCTACAAAATCGGCGCCGAGCTTTATCTCGAGCAAATCTATAACGGGAGCTTCTCTACCGTGACCCTGGCGGCGTCGGCGGCTCCCACCAATTACGGCGCTACCGCGCAACCCTTTACTCCCACGGTCAGCCTGAACGGCTTCAACCAGGGATTCGGCTACGCCAACTTCCTGCTGGGCGATTACACCTCTACCACCCAGACCCCCCAGTTAAACTACCGCCAGGGCCAACAGGCATGGGCCATGTTTATCCAGGATTCCTGGAAAATTACCCGCAAACTCTCGCTTGATTACGGCCTGCGATGGGACTTATTCACGCCCTTCAAAGAACAATATGGACGGCTGGGACAATTCAGTGAAACTCTGCCCAATGCCAACGCCGGCGGCCACCCCGGCGCGACCATTTATGCCAGCAACTGCAACTGCCAGTTCTATCAGCCGGCCTATCCTTATGCCCTCGGGCCCCGCCTGGGCCTGGCCTATCAAATCGATCCAAAGACCGTGTTGCGCGCCGGCTGGGGCGTAAACTACCAGTTCGCCTCCACCACCGGGCAAGAGGGCGGCATCGTTGCCACCAACGGAATCTATCCCCTGACCGGCATCAACCCCTTCGTCAACATCGAAACACCGGGAGCGATCGTGACGCCGGTGTGGCCCAACACCGATCCGAACCGCTATCCGGCCGTGGGGAGTACCCCCGGAGCTTCGGGGAACGTCCCAGTCATGCCCGACGCCAACCAGAACCGTCCCCCGCGCATCAACCAATGGAGCGTTGGCATCCAACGCGAGATCACCCGCAACTTCATCATGGAAGCCTCCTATGTCGGCAACCGGGGTGTCTGGGAACAGGGCGCGACGTTCGCGGCCAACGGCCCCTACGCCTTCCTCAGCCAGATCTCGCCGCAGACCTACGCCTCCTACGGGTTGTTTCCGTATCCTGGCACAGGTCCCTGCTCGACTGGCAGCGGCGTCTGCTCCAGCACCACGTATAACAACGACGCCGACCGCGCGCTGCTCACACAATCCATCAACAGCACTTCCGTGATTCAGGCGATGGCCAAGAGAGGCATCACGAATCTCTTCCCCTACGCCGGCTTCCCGGCCAGCAACTCACTGGGCAGCACGCTGTACCCGTTCCCCCAGTTTGGCAACCTCCTGCCCAGTGGCTCGCCCACCGGCAACTCTCGCTACGACTCTTTACAAGTGAAAGCGACCAAGCGCTTTTCGCACGGCCTTCAGGCCAGTGGCTCGTATACCTGGGCCAAGGGCTTCAACCGCGCGGTTCCGCAGGATTTCTTCAATATCCAGAGCTCCCAGTGGGCGCTCCAGAACATCCCGCCGCAGGTGCTGACCTTCAACGCCACCTACACCGTCCCGAAAGCCCGCTTTCTGCCGAAGTACGTGGATCTGCTGAGCCGCGACTGGCAGTTCGGCTTCTTCGCGAACTATCAGAGCGGCGTCTTCCTGGCGCCTCCCACCAGCCCCACCGCGAATTTCCTGCCGAGTGAGGATATCCGCGTTCCCGGCCAGCCCCTTTATAACGTCGACATCAACAACATCCACAGCTACAACCCCTACTACCAGCAGGTGCTCAATCCCAAAGCCTGGCAATCCTGCCCCACCAACACCACCTGCCCGGCCCTGGGAACGCTGTACAGCGATTTCCGCGGCCCGCGCCGCCCCATGGAAAACGCCAATATCGGCCGCCACTTCCGCTTCGGCAAAGAAGGCCGGTACGACTTGTATGTTCGTGGCGAGTTCGTCAACATCTTTAACCGGACCTGGATGAAGGATCCCAATGCCGGCCCGGTCGGCTTTACCCCTTCTACCAACCCGGCCGTCGCGCCCTCGAAAAACAGCTTGAACATCTACACGGCTGGTTTTGGCATCATCAATATGTACCAGACCGCCAATTCCGGCCCGCTCACGGTGGTCAACGGATTCGCGACCCAGTACCTCACCGGACGTACCGGTACGATCATCGCCCGCTTCTCGTTCTAAAATCGAGGCTGTGCCGGCACAGGCTGAACTCGTTGCCCGCTTCGTGGCACGAGCTTCAGCCTGTGTGCTTTTCTGCTCCGCTTTCGCCGCCGGTCCAGTCTACACGCCGGCCCTCAGTCCGGTCGAGGCCCGGCGCCAAGATAAGGCCATTCGCGCCCGCCTCCAGCAGGGCGACCTCGACTCCTTGGCCAATCTTCTTCTCTTCGGAACCTCGTTCACCCAACAACCCCGCGTCCGCGTCGAGAACCTCACCGAGGCCATGCACTCGGGCCTGCTTCGTGCGCGCGTCGACGATCTGGCTGCGGGCCTCCGCCACCCCGGCGAAAATGAGCGCCTCCGCTTCGCCGCCGCCCTTCTCCAAACCCAGGGTCTCGACCCCGCCTCCCCCGGCCCCGGTGCCGGAGTCTTTCTTTACCGCAATCTCCAGCGGGTGCTGGAAGAACGCCGCGAGCTCGCCGAGCGCGCCGCCGAGGCCAAGCCCTCCTCTGTGCTCGACCGTGCCTCGTTATTCTCCAGCCGCGGCGTCTCGCTCGATACCGGCATTCTTCCGAATTTCTCCCTCGAAGAAACCCTGCGCGATCTCAAGACCCGCGGCCTGCTTCGCGACGGCCAGGTCGCGCGTGCCGCCGTGATCGGCCCGGGTCTGGACTTCATCGACAAAAACGAACAATCCGCCTTTGACTATTACCCGCCGCAAACGCTGCAACCCTTTGCACTGTACGATTCCCTCGTGCGCCTCGCGCTGGCAAAATCCGGAGGCTTGAAGATTTCAATCTTCGATATCAGCCCCCGCGTCCTGGACCACATCGGGCGCGCCCGCGAGCGCGCCCGCCAGGGCGTGGGCTATACGATCCAACTGCCGCGCGATCTCTCGCGCCCCTGGCCGGCCGCTGCCATCGCCTATTGGTCTTCGCTGGGCAGCCAGGTTGGCTCCGCGGCCGATCCGATTCCGCCCCCCGCCATCTTCCCCGGCCTGCCCGCCCGAGCCTTCCGCGTCCGCCCGGACGTCGTGCTGGCCTGCGAGCCAGCCGATCTCAACATCGTCGTCCAGCGCCTGGATCTGCCGCCCGCGGATCGATTCGACCTGATCGTCGGCACGAACATCTTCATTTACTACGATCGTTCCCAACAGGAACTCGCGCTCGAAAACGCCGGCGCAATGCTGAAGCCCGGCGGCCTGCTGCTGACCAACGACAGCCTGCCCGAGACCCGGGGCGGCTCGATGCGGCTCGCCGGGCTCACGATCATCCCCTTCGACGGCCGCAACCCCAACGACCGCGAGGCCATGGGCTGGTACCAGCGCCGCTAACGGCGTCTTGCCGGAAACCTGATATCTTTGAACTTTGGCGGCGAGCTTGGGTGCCAATCTCCTCCTCGGGCGCGGCAGCCGGCTGCCAACCGGCCCATTATGCGCACATCGTTGCTAGTTTTCGGAATCGCCCTGAGCTTGCACGCTCAGTACAATTCCGCGCGAATCACCTGGATCGAGCCCGGCAGCAACGTGAAACTGCCCGCCGAAGACACCTTCGACAATTCCAACGGCACCCTGGGCGTCATTAACGCGAGCGGCCCAGTGAGCACCGAAGGCCACCCCTTTTTCGTGCCGCTCGGCTCCAACGGCCGCGCGTGCGTGAACTGCCACCAGCCCGCCTACGGCATGAGCGTTTCCGCCGCGAGCCTTCAGGAGCGCTGGGCTTTGACCAACGGCAAGGACCCGGTCTTTGCGGCTTTCGACGGCTCCAACTGCCCGAATCTGCCGCAGGACCAGCGCAGCTCGCACTCGCTGCTGATCGAACGCGGCCTCTACCGCATCCCCCTTCCGTGGCCTCCCCGGAACGCCGACGGATCGCCCAAACCGGTCGAGTTCACCATCGAGGTCGTGCGCGATCCCACCGGCTGCAATACCAGCGCCGAATATGGCCTCCACAGCAAGGAGCCCACCATCTCCGTCTTCCGCCGTCCGAGGCCCGCCGCCAACCTGAAGTACGTGACCTCCGGCGCGCAGACCATTGTGCTGAAGACCGGCACGCTCGCCGACGTCGATCCCGAAACCGGCAAGCCCGTCAGCATGAATCTCATGTCCGACGCGCGCGAGCCAACCCTGGCCACCCAGGCCTTCCACGCCATCCTGGGCCACGAGCAGGCTGCCACCCCGCCCTCGCGCGAAAAGATTCAGCAGATCGTCGATTTTGAATCCCAGGTCTACACCGCGCAGCTCGCCCACATTTTCGAGGGCGCGCTGGTGGCCCCGGGCGGACCCGAAGGGCTCGGGCCCGCCGCTCTGATGGGGAACAACCCCGGCGTCCTCGGCGATAACGACTACGATCCCGTCTTCGGCCAGTTCAACGCGTGGAAGAACGACCGGTATTTCCGCGCTTCGGTCGCCCGCGGCGCCGACATCTTCATGCACCGCCAGTTCTGGATTCGCGATGCTGCGAACCTCAACTCCATCGGCCTGGGCAATCCCATCAAGCGCACCTGCGCCACCTGCCACAACGCCCGGATGACCGGCCAGGATCTCTCCGCCGGCTGGGTGGACGTCGGCACGACGAATTTTCCGACCTGGACCGAACCTTCCACCTGGGCCGAATCGAGTGAGCTGCCGATCTTTAAGATCACCTGCTCGCGCGATGCCGACCCGCATCCCTACCTCGGCCGCCGGATCTACACCACCGATCCCGGCCGCGCGCTGATTTCCGGGAAATGCGCCGATGTGGGTTCGGTAGTGATGCAGCAGCTTCGCGGGCTTTCGGCCCGCGCGCCGTATTTCATGAACGGATCGGCCAAGACCCTGCGCGAAGTCGTCGATTTTTATGACCGCCGCTTCGACATGAAACTCTCGGACGAAGAAAAAGAAGACCTGATCAACTTCCTGGGAGTCCTCTGAGTGCATCGTGTATGGTGGTTCGCCGCGCTCGCTGCGGCGGCCGTCGCCGCAGGCCAGCAGCGCAACTTCGTCGCGTGCCCGATCGTCCGCGACACTAAAACCGTCCCGTGCTTTCTGGCCGAGTATGAAGGCGAGACGTATTTCCTCGGCATCCAGCAGGACATCACCGCCGACTTCCATCCTCCCCAGTTGAAGCATGAAGTTCTGGTGG